>Ga0131853_10004576_pt1 | contig 24797 bp, 20 predicted proteins | sample TergutLab28metaG_FD_92764 | JGI IMG/M metagenome (GOLD analysis project Ga0131853, IMG submission 92764) | Labiotermes labralis P1 segment gut microbial communities from Petit-Saut dam, French Guiana - Lab288 P1 (version 2) (version 2) | ecosystem: Host-associated > Arthropoda: Insects >...
ACACATTTCCTCTCGGTACTGGTAGCAGATGCTTGATTTTTTCGTATTGCTCTACATTTATCTCCATATTTTTCAGTTTATCATTTCTTGGCTATTTTCGATAGTGGGAACACGCCGTAATATATTTTTTATTTCCGAAAGTGGGCTAATTTTTCTAACGAAATCCGTGTCGAAAAAAAGACACGTTTACATATTATTAAGACTATGTTACATTTTCACACAATAAATATTTTATTAAATGCGTGGAGGGACTTAAATTGAAAAAACAATGCCTTAGGTTTATTTGTTTTATGTTGCTTGTTGCAATGACAATTCCGATGTTTAGCGCGATGGGGCTTGCGTTGGAAGAAATTTACAAAACAGAACTTTTCCCAGCACCTGAGCTGGAAGAGACAGTGTTTGATAATTATGACGATTGTGATTTAGAACCTATGGTCGATACAGCTCAATGCAACCTGAAATTAATGAGTTTCCGCCACTCTTCGTTGGCCTCTATCCGCATGTCTCATCAGCTCGCGTCGGCGAAGGTTTTCTCGATTGGCGAAAACTCGCCACCTTCATTCATTTGGGATATTGACCAATGTTTCTTAGATTACATTGAACCGAATAATCCAGACAATGATTACAAAAAACCGGAAGAAATGGATGTTCTGCCCTTTATTTCTGCGGACAACTTTACCACAACACCGATGGTTGATGGGGGATTTGCGCATACCATAGCTCTTAGATACGACGGCACGGTTTGGGCTTGGGGGGAAAATATTTTCGGTCAATTAGGCGACGGAACCACAATCAGCCGCCACACTCCCGTGCGGGTGCAAGGTCTTAACAACATAACAGCAATTTCGGCAGGTGGCGGTCATACAGTAGCCCTTAAAAACGACGGCACAGTTTGGGCTTGGGGGTTTAATGGGGCCGGTCATTTAGGCGACGGAACCACGATTAACCGCAGCACCCCTGTACGAGTACAGGGACTTAGCAATGTGATAGCAATTTCAGCAGGGGGAGACCATACCGTAGCTCTCAGAAACGACGGTACGGTTTGGGCCTGGGGATGGAATGAAGACGGTCAATTAGGTGACGGCACCATAACCCACCGCATCACCCCCGTGCGGTTGAACAGCCTTAGCAATATAGTAGCAATTGTGGGGGGATGGGAGCATACCGCAGCTATTAGAGGCGACGGCACAGTTTGGACTTGGGGGGCTAATGAGAACGGTCAATTAGGCGATGGAACTAATATCAGGCGCCTCGCACCCGTGAGGGTACAAAACATCAACAACGCAGTAGCAATTTCGGCAGGAAGTTGGCATACCGTAGCCATTAGAAGCAATGGCACAGTTTCGGCTTGGGGAGCAAATAATGGCGGTCAATTAGGCGACGGCACTACAATCGAACGCCGCACCCCCGTACAAGTACAAGGTCTTAACAATGTAGTCACAATTACAGCGGGAAACGAGTATAGCATAGCTATAAGAGATAATGGCACAGTTTGGACTTGGGGGTGGAATGGAAACGGTCAATTTGGCAACGGTACCACAACCGCACGCAACATCCCCGTGCAGGTGCATGGGTTTGGTGATGTGATGACAATTTCAACGGGAGTGTGGCATACCATAGCAATTAGAAACGACGGCACGGTTTGGACTTGTGGATGGAATGAGCTTGGTAAATTAGGTGACGGCACAGCAATCGACCGCCGCACCCCCGTGCAGGTACGCGGTGTTGGTGGTGTTGGGTTTCTCAATTTGCTGCCCACGCTCATACCCATTTGGTCAACAAACACAAATTCAATAACCTTTCCCTCTTTAACTGCGGGATATACTGCGCAAGCAGCGCAAACCACAAATATTACCAATAGCGGGCCGGGGGTGTTAAGCGGAGTTACCGCAAGTATAACCGCTGGTTCGGCGAATTTTCAAATAACCCAAAGCCCATCAATCACCGTGCAAGCCAGCGCATCTTCACTTGTACAAATACGCCCTGTGACGGGCTTATCGCCCGGCACATATACCGGCACTCTGCGAATATCCACAACAAACGGAAACCCTGCCCACAGAGATATTCCACTATCCTTTACTGTTACTTCACCGCCGATAATTTGGTCATCAAGCACGCCTTCAATAACTTTCCTCGCCGCAACTGTGGGATATTCTACGCAAACGGCACAAAGCGTAACAATTAACAACAGCGGACACTGGGCATTAAACGGAGTTACCGCAAGCATAACCGCCGGTTCGGCAAATTTTCAAATAACCCAAAGCCCATCAACCACCGTGCAAGCCGGTGCAACTTCAACTATACAAGTGCGTCCGGTATCAGGCTTGACGATAGGTACCCACACCGGCACACTGCGAATATCCTCAACAAACGGAGACCCCGTACACAGAGATATTCCGCTGTCCTTTACTGTAACTCCTCCACCTGTTTGGTCAATAAACCTAAATTCAATAAGCTTCCCCATCGCAAATGCGGGATACTCCCCGCAAATTTCGCAAAGTATAACCATTACCAACAACGGACCGGGGAGATTAAACAATGTTACCGCAACTGTTAGTTCCCCGAATTTTTTGATAACCCAAAGCCCATTAAGCAATATACTGGCAGATGGGACTTCAACCATACAAGTGCGCCCTGCAACAGGATTGTTGCCCGGCACATACGCCGACACACTGAGAATATCCTCATCAAATGGAAACCCTGCCTATGTAGAAATTCCGCTGTCCTTTATTGTTATGCCAGATACCGAGCCAAATAGTAATTTTGGATGGGTAACACCAAGATTTGATGCAATTGTAAATCGAGGATGGTTACCGGGTGACATGGATGGCAACGGAATATTTAACTCGACGGATGTTTTAATTGCGAGACAAATTGGAAACCCCTCTAACTCAAGAACGACGGCATCAACGCTTGCAGAATTCTCTAACCATGATTTGCTGTACTTGTTTAACACGTTACGCAATGTCGATTTACCAGATATGTCTGAAAGATTTGCGACAATAGTATTGGAAGAATTTATGTTAGGAGACATTACAGGCACAAGAACATTCACCCCAACAGATATTTTGATTATAAGACAGCTTGCAAATCCCGCTAACACAAGAACAAGGGAATGTATAATCGCGGACTTCCCTGTCCACTACATGATATATTTGTTTGGAGCTTTGTCTTCTTTGCTTAACTAGCTGTGTATTTTTTTGCCAAATTGCGCGTTTTCTTGCGAAAAATCTTGTTTTAGACTACAATAGGATTATCTCGTACTGTTTCCTGTGGAAACAGTCGCATGAAGGACGGCAACGGCATGGGTTATTCTATTGGAATTGATGTGGGTTCCACCACGCTTAAGACAGTTGTTTTGGACGGCGACGGGAAAATTATCGAGAAATCTTATCAGCGTCATCTCTCGCGTGTGCGAGAGGTGACGGCGGAACATATTAAATCTTTGCGGCAGATTCTGGACGGTCACAAATTAAAAGTGAGCGTTACGGGTTCTGCGGGGCTCGGCGTTGCTTCCAATGCCGGGCTTAATTTTGTTCAGGAAGTTTTTGCGGCGGCGGGCGCGGTTAGTAAAGAACTACCCGAAACCGATGTTGTAATTGAGCTTGGCGGCGAGGACGCGAAAATTATTTTCCTTCGCGGCACACTTGAAGAACGCATGAACGGTTCATGCGCGGGCGGAACAGGCGCGTTCATAGACCAAATGGCAACACTCATGAACGTAGACGTAGATGACCTTGACATACTTTATAAAGATTACACGCAAATTTATCCGATTGCATCGCGTTGCGGGGTTTTTGCGAAAAGTGATATTCAATCGCTTTTAAATCAAGGCGCGAAAAAAGAAGATATCGCGGCAAGTATTTTTCAAGCTGTTGTAGACCAAACAATCGGCGGGCTTGCACAAGGTCGCGCTATCAAGGGGAATGTGCTTTTTCTCGGCGGGCCGCTTTCGTTTTTTAAGGGACTGCAAAACCGTTTTATTGAAACGCTGGGACTAAAACAGGAAAACGCTGCTTTTCCCGAACTTGGGCCGTATTTTATGGCGCTGGGAAGCGCGTTTAACGCCGCACAACTTTCGGATGACGAAGCGGTTTCATTTCACGAATTATCCGAAAGACTATCAGTTGAGGAAACAAACACCACGCAGGTTTTACGCGGTCAGCCGCTGTTTGAAAGCGCGAATGAATATGAATCGTTTATTCATCGTCATTTTTCTGTTTCCGTTAACGAAAACGAACTTGCGTATTATTCCGGTGACGCGTATCTCGGAATTGATGCGGGTTCCACTACAACGAAAGTCGTTTTAATCGGCGCGGACGGCTCTGTTTTGTACAAGCATTATTCGTCGAACGGCGGCAATCCGCTACCCGTTATTCAAAAACAGCTTGCGAAAATTCTGCGGCTTTGCAGTTCGCGGGTACATATCGCAGCGAGTACTGTTACGGGTTACGGCGAAGAATTAATAAAAGCGGCATTCGGGCTGGATTTCGGCATCGTTGAAACAATCGCGCACTACACCGCGGCAAGGCATTTTAATAAACATGTCGATTTTATACTGGATATCGGTGGGCAGGATATCAAGTGCTTTCATATTAAAGACGGCGTGGTGGATTCCGTTGTTTTAAATGAAGCTTGTTCGTCGGGTTGCGGTTCTTTCGTTGAAACTTTTGCAACTTCGCTGGGATACTCCGTGGCGGAATTTGCCGCTCTTGCCTTGCGTTCAAAGAATCCGGTGGATTTGGGTTCGCGCTGTACGGTTTTTATGAATTCCTCGTTTAGGCAAGCACAAAAGGACGGCGCGTCAATTGAAGATATTTCCGCAGGGCTTGCAATAAGCGTTGTGAAAAACGCGCTGTACAAAGTAATCCGCGCAAGAAGTGCAGATGAACTTGGAAAAAATATTGTTGTACAAGGCGGCACTTTTTTGAATGACGCGGTTTTACGTTGCTTTGAAACGGAGCTTGGACGTGATGTAATTCGTTTACCCATCGCCGGGTTAATGGGCGCGTTCGGCGCGGCTCTTCACGCAAAAGAAAAGGCGTTCGCATTAAGAAAATCATCTTTAATTTCGCTTGAACATCTTGAAAATTTTTCTCATAAATCCAAAACAACAATTTGCAACGCCTGCACAAATAAATGCTGTTTGACGATTAACACCTTCTCGGACTGCGGGCGTTTTATTTCCGGAAATAAATGCGAGCGCGGCACAGGTGCGCAATCTTCAGAGCCACCCATCCCGAATCTTGTTTCGTTCAAGTATAATTTTATTTTAAATTACCCTACATACGGCACAGGGCGAAAAAAAATCGGCTTGCCGCTTGTGATGAATATGTATGAAACAATTCCGTTTTGGTCTACGTTTTTTTCAAGTCTTGAATGCGACGTTGTTTTGAGCGAACCTTCTACGCGCGAATTGTACATGCGCGGGCAGGCAACGGTTGCGTCCGATACAATTTGTTATCCTGCAAAACTGGCACACGGCCATGTTGAATCGCTTTTGAAAAAAAAAGTTGACGCAATTTTTTATCCTTGCATGACATACAATATAGACGACGGCATTTCCGACAACTGCTACAATTGCCCTGTTGTCGCATATTATCCGGAGGTTTTGGCGGCAAACGTGTCAGGGCTTGAACAGGTTAAATTTATAAATTTGCATATAGGATTTCAAAATAGAAAAAAATTATCGGAGCGGCTTTTTGACGAACTGGAAGATTTTTTACCGGGTCTGCAATTAAAAGATGTACAAGACGCTGCTGAACGTGCATACGAAGCATATGAAGCATACGATAAACACATAGCCGAGCAAGGCCGTCACGCGCTGGAATACGCGAGAGAACACGCTTTGCCCGTGATTGTTTTGGCTTGCCGCCCATACCATATCGACCCGGAAATTAATCACGGAATCGACAAATTGCTGTGTTCGATGGGATTCGTTGTAATCACGGAAGACGCAGTAAGCGGTCTTGTTCCTAAACAAAATCTTGGCGTTTTAAATCAGTGGACATATCATGCGCGTCTTTACAACGCTGCGAAATTCGTTACGCAACACACAAATATGGAAATGGTTCAGCTTGTATCGTTCGGTTGCGGAATAGACGCAATCACAACAGACGAAGTAAGCGAAATTCTCAAAAATTCCGGAAAACTTTACACACAAATAAAAATCGACGAAATAAAAAATCTTGCCGCCGCAAAAATTCGTCTAAGAAGCCTTGAAGCAGTTATGAAAGTTTCCTCTCGTGCTGAAAAAGAAAATATTCCCGTTGTTTTGGCAAACAGCTAACCCTTTATTATTTCAATTCGTTGTGTTTCGCTGTCCCATGAGACCGACTGCGCCGAAGAATTCGGATATAAAACGGAGAGGAACCATTGTTCTGCCGTCCATAATTTGCGGAGGAACGTCCATGCCCAGCACGGCGAGTTCCGGGGTTATATTGCCAATCGGAAGGATTAAAATTCTTCCGTTAATAATGAGTGTTACTTCTTTGGCAGCATCATTCCAATCAACGCTTGCGCCGAAAGCGTTTGCAATAAAACGCATGGAAAGCAATGTGCGCCCGTTTTGAATTATTGGGACAACATCTATTGTCTGCGTTTTCGCGTTACCCGTAAGGTCTGTGATTAGCAGAGAACCGATTCCTGTGCCGCCTATACTGCTTGTGTTGCCGGTTGTGTTATTGTTGTTGGTTGTGGTGGTGCCTGTATCAATTCTGAAATTTTGTGAGGCACGCCTTAGATCATTAAAATTATTACCATCCACACGGAACTCGGCCGCCAAAGTGTTGACCATTGTTCTTTGGGCGGGAGGAAGATTGTTAAAAGTTTGTTCTCTTACCGTGATTACCGTGCTTCCTTCTTCGGCATCATAATCTGCGCCGCGTATTAATTTTGCGCCGTTAAGCCATAAGTCAATGAACTCACCATACTCGCCAATTGTAACGAACTTTAAACCATCCCGAGGGATTTCTGTAACAACAAAGTCAAGCCCGCCAACAGATGTTCCTATGTGAGTAGTTATTTCGTACCCCTCGTCTGTGGAGGCGAATACGTTTACGTTGGTATTATCAAGTACGGTCAGCGTGTAACACCATCCGGCAAAACACCGGAAACGATATCCAGCGTTACAATGTTCCACGGATATTTATTATTGTGCATAATTTGAATGCCATAAGGTACATATTTTACCGCATTTGGTAGTGCTTCCGTTGTGATTACAGGACTTTCGGCATTTGCCAGTTCAATGCTGATTGGCTGATGTCCGTCCGCCTTTATAACAAGCGCTCCACTTACCGGGCCGTCACCGTCGGGAAGCAGACGTATTTTTGTGAAGTTGGGCCTATAATAGACTTTAATTCTCCGGGTTGTAAAAATCCATCTTCTTTATAAATCACGTACATCATCCAAAAAATCCAAGAAGTTTTGTGCATTCCAAGCTATGACCCAACCGCTGAATACATTTTCGATATGTGCACCCCTAAACCTCAGCGCATATAAAATATCCCATAACTCGTGGTTGCTTAATTCGGGCATATATTTTTCCAATATATCTGCATTAATTCCCAACATAAAATCATTTTCAAACGCTGCTAATGTATTATGGTCGTCGGGTTTTATGCCCCAGTAAGGGTCGAGTTTAACATTTTGCGCGTTTTCCAATGTCGCGTTAATTCCCGTAATAGGGTCGTCCCCTGTGTTCGCGATAAAAATATCATGAAATTGCAATAAAAAACGTGTTGTAAGAAATAACTCCCTTCTTGCGCCGTGGGGCTGTTTATTCCGTGTACACCAGTGACATTAAAATGAGTCTGCTTGTTAAGTAGTGCGTGTGCGGCTGGCAAACGCTCAAGTATTTCGGGCGTTTCTTTTAAGCCGGTGGTTGCTCTTAAAGTAAACTTAAATACATCGTCAAAAGCGAAAACGATAAAATCTTGCCCGCTGCCGCTGAAATCGGCTTCCCTAAAAAAGGATAAGCCGATGAGGCACGGCTTGTTATACACGATATGTGTAGCATGTCAATAAGAACCGTTCTAAAGCTTTTGCAAAAGTTGTTTATTGCCTAAACAATTATTTTCAAATACAATGCAGGTTCAAGGAGTTGATATTAATGACAGGCGAGAGCCACAACCTGCCGGTAGTTAAATTTACGCCCGAAATGAAAGAAACACATACATTGCTTATTCCGATGATGCTTCCCATTCATTTTGAGTTGCTCGAAGGCGCGATTCAAAACGCAGGTTACAAAACTTCGTTACTAAAAACCACGCACAAGGAAATTGCCGAAGAAGGACTGCGAAATGTTCACAACGATATGTGTTATCCCGCGCTGTTAGTCATCGGACAGTTGATTGACGCGTTAAAAAGCGGCGAGTACGACACGGATAAAGTTGCCGTTTTTATTACGCAAACGGGCGGCGGTTGCCGCGCTTCAAATTATTTAAGCCTTTTGCGCAAAGCTTTGTACAAAAACGGTTTTGGTCATGTACCGATTGCTTCGTTTAACGTATCCAATCCCGACAGCACGGGCGGAATGAATTTAAACAAACGAGATTTGATAAACATTATTTTAAGCCTGCTTTACGGCGACATTTTAATGCGCATTCACAACCAGTGCATTCCATACGAGGTCGAAAAAGGCAGTTCGCAGAAGGTGGTAGACGCTTGGGTTTCGCGATTAATCGGGCAAATGAACGGCGTAAAATTCGCAAAAACCGCCTCTAATTTTCGTGCGATATTAAAAGATTTTTCCGCAGTCGAACGCGATACCTCACGCAAAAAAATGAAAGTTGGCATTGTAGGTGAAATTTACATTAAATATTCACCGCTGGGGAATAACGGGCTTGAAGAATATCTTGTAAACCAGGGAGTTGAGGTTATTAACTCGGGCATGATGGAATTCGGTATGTACAGGTTTTACAGTATGCTTCACGAAACTAAATTGTATGGAGGCTCGTTAAAACGAAAAATTATTTTACGTCTTGTAATGTTTTTTTTCCTGAAAAAACAACGCGAAATGATTCGCGCCATTCAAAAAAACGGCAACTTCGATGCACCAGAAGAATTTACCCACACAATAAAAATGTGCAAAGGCTACTTGGACCACGGCGTTAAAATGGGCGAGGGCTGGCTTCTTACCGCCGAGATGCTTGAGCTTATTCACACGGGAATAAATAATATTGTGGCGGTTCAACCTTTCGGCTGCCTGCCGAACCACATAGTAGCAAAGGGCATGAGCCGCAAAATAAAAGATAATTTTCCAGCCGCAAACATAGTCGCACTGGACTACGACCCCGGCGCGAGTTTAATTAATCAAGAAAACCGCTTGCGGCTTATGCTTGCGAACGCAGGTAAAAAATAACAGGATAACCTAATAATTTTTCAAATTCCCGTTTTCATGAGAAATACTATCACGACATGACAGTAAACGGACAAAAACTTGACTTGGAGCTACAAATAGGTGACGAGGGCAATTGTACTGAACGTAGCTTATTTTATTGGGCAAGGGAGTATTCAACAGGCATTGATATAATGACATGGAGATAAAATAAAAAACGAAACGGGGAAAAAACTTGGACTTCAAACTTACATCGGAATTCGCCCCAACCGGCGACCAACCAGAGGCAATCGCGGCATTGTCGGAGGGTTTTAAACAAGGCAGAAAATTTCAAACATTACTTGGCGTAACGGGTTCGGGCAAGACGTTTACTATGGCGAATATTATTCAATCTTTGCAGAAGCCGACGTTGGTAATGGCGCATAATAAAACTTTGGCGGCACAACTTTACAGCGAGTTCAAGGAATTTTTCCCCGATAACGCGGTTGAATATTTTGTAAGCTACTATGATTATTACCAGCCGGAAGCCTATGTGCCAAGCACGGATTCATTTATTGAAAAAGATTCGGCAATCAACGAGGAAATTGACCGCTTGCGACATTCGGCAACGTCGGCATTGTTTGAGCGGCGGGATGTAATAATAATTGCGTCGGTATCATGTATTTACGGGCTTGGCGACCCATCGGAGTACCGTGAACTAATGCTTTCGTTGCGGGTGGGAATGTTTCGCGACCGCGACGATATCATGCGCCGTCTTGTAGAAATACAATACAATCGGAATGAAATGAATTTTCAACGCGGCACATTTCGCGCGCGCGGCGATGTATTGGAAATTTTTCTTGCGAACTCGGCGGAAATTGCTTTGCGCGTGGAATTTTTTGGGGACGAAATCGAAAGAATCACCGAAGTTCACGCGCTTACCGGGGAAATTTTATACACGCGTGAACATATCGTAATTTTCCCCGCGTCGCATTATGTAACCGGGCGCGAACGCATGGTAAATGCGATTCGCGGCATTGAAAATGAACTGGAAGAACAGCTTGCATATTTGAAATCGCAGGACAGAATCCTTGAAGCGCAACGATTATTACAGCGCACCCGCTACGACATCGAAATGATGACGGAAGTGGGTTTTTGCAGTGGTATCGAGAATTATTCGCGGCATCTTGCCGGGCGCGAGGCCGGTTCAACACCGCACACTTTGCTTGATTATTTCCCCGAAGATTTTTTAATTATCGCGGATGAATCGCACGTAAGTATTCCGCAAGTCGGCGGAATGTACAAGGGCGACCGTTCGCGCAAAGAAACGCTTGTAGAATATGGCTTTCGTTTACCTAGCGCGTTGGACAACCGTCCGTTAAAATTCGAGGAATTTGAGAAAAAAATTCCGCAAATGCTTTTTGTTTCGGCAACGCCCGCCGCATACGAGCGCGAGCATTCTTTATTCGAAGTTGAGCAAATTATCCGCCCGACAGGGCTTTTAGACCCAGAAATATCAATTCGCCCGGTAAAGGGGCAGGTTGACGATTTAATAGGCGAATGCAACTCCGTTACAGAAAACAAACAAAAAGTCCTTGTAACAACGCTGACAAAACGCATGGCGGAAGACTTGACAACTTATCTGCGTGAAGCGGGAATTCGTGTGCGCTATTTACATTCCGAGATTGACACGCTGGAGCGGCTGGAAATTATCCGCGACCTTCGCTTGGGTGTTTTCGATGTCCTTGTGGGGATAAATCTTTTGCGCGAAGGGCTGGACATTCCCGAATGCTCACTTGTCGCAATTCTTGACGCGGACAAGGAGGGTTTTCTTCGTTCAAATACATCTCTAATACAAACCATCGGGCGCGCCGCAAGGAATGTAAACGGGCGCGTAATAATGTACGCGGACACAATCACAGATTCTATGTCACGCGCAATTGCCGAAACAAACCGCCGCCGCGCAATTCAAGAGGAATACAACAAAATAAATAATATAACTCCGCGCTCTATCGTGAAGAAAATTCATGAGCGTATTCAGCTTACAAAAGCTGCCGAAACCTCCGAAAAGACCCTCGCCAAAGACCCTGAATCCATGAGCCGCGAAGAAATTGTCGTTCAAATTAAAAAGCTCGAAAAGAAAATGAAGCAAGCCGCTGAAGAGTTACAATTTGAACTTGCCGCACAAATTCGCGATGAAATTTTGAATATGAAAAAAAATATGTAACCTCCTTGTATCTACTGCCAAAAAGCGGTATACTTCCCAAGAGAAACATTATGAAGGGAAAATATGTCTATGCTCGGAACAGATATCGGAATCGACTTGGGAACGGCTACCGTTTTGGTATATATAAAAGGACAGGGAACAGTGCTTGCAGAGCCGTCCGTTGTCGCAATTGACAAAAACACTGATAAAATCGTTGCGGTGGGCGAGGAAGCGCGCAGTATGCTTGGGCGTACGCCCGGAAACATTGTGGCAATCCGCCCTATGCGCGAGGGCGTTATTTCAGATTATCACATTACGGAAAAGATGTTAAAATATTTTATAAACAAGGCTGTTGGGCGGCCTCTTATGAGAAAACCGCGCATTGCGGTTTGTGTTCCGTCCAATGTAACCGAAGTGGAAAAGCGTGCTGTTGAAGATGCGGCAATTCAAGCGGGAGCGCGTCAGGTTTATATAATCGAAGAACCGATTGCCGCTGCAATCGGCGCGGGTATTGACATTGCGCGGGCATGTGGTAGTATGGTTGTTGACATCGGAGGGGGTACAACCGATGTTGCCGTCATTTCGCTTGAGGGCATGGTGGTTTCCACGTCTATAAAAACAGCGGGCGACCACTTCGATGAAGCAATCATCAGATATATGCGCAAGAAGCATAATATTCTAATCGGCGAACGTTCTGCGGAGGAATTGAAAATCAACGTGGGAACAGCTTACACGCGCCCCGTTTCCGCAAGCCTTGAAGTACGCGGGCGTAACCTGGTGACAGGGTTGCCGAAAAATATCACCGTAACTTCGGAGGAAATGCAGGAAGCTTTACAAGAATCGGCGGCAGCGGTAGTGGAAGCCGTTCATACCGTGTTGGAAAAAACCCCGCCAGAGCTTGCCTCCGACATATACGACAGGGGCATAGTAATGACAGGCGGCGGAAGTCTCTTGTACGGACTTGATAAGCTTATCCGCGAAAGAACAGGCATAAACACAATAATAGCCGAAGAAGCCGTTTCTTGCGTGGCAATAGGCACAGGAAAATACATTGAGTTCCTTGCAATGGGAAAAATTAATCCTTTGGGATACCGCACTTCCCGTTAAGTTTTTTTGAAGTTATGACGATATATATTTAAATGGGGGGAACTAAATGATACGAGGACTTTACACGTCTGCGCTCGGCATGGTAACAAATATGCAAAGAATGGACGTAGTATCTCAAAATATGGCAAATGTAAACACAACGGGGCATAAACGTGACCACGTTGTTTCTCATGCGTTTTCGGACGTTTTACTCTCCCGGATAGATGACCCCGGGCTTAGAATGTTCCGCAACGTTCCGATGGGCAAGTTAAATCCTGGCGTTTTTGTTGACGATGTTTTTACCGATTTCAAACAGGGCGCATTTATCGAAACAGGCAACACTCTTGATTTGGCATTTTCCGGGCAGGGTTTTTTCATCGTTAATTTAGACGGCGAAGAACTTTACACCCGTGACGGTGCCTTTACTATGGCAAACGGTCTTCTTATGACAGCCGAAGGCGCGCTTGTGCAGGGTCAAAACGGCAATATCCAACTTCCCGAGGGCTACATAGTCATAAACGAACAAGGTCAAATTTACGTAAATGACGAATATGTAGATACCTTGAAGATTACTAATTTCACCCGCGACGGCTTGCACAGCCTACGCAAAATGCAGGATAATTTGTTCCGTGTTTCGGAACACACAGAAGGTGAAACTGTTCCGTTCGTCGGCACAATTCAACAGGGTTTTCTTGAAGGTTCTAACGTAAACATTGTGGAAGAAATGGTAGAAATGATTGCTGTTTCGCGTTCGTATGAAACCAATGCGCGTGTATTCACACTTCAAGACGGAACATTGCAACGCGCCGTTAATGATATTGCACGCAGGCAATAAGATAATTTCTAAATTTAAATAAAGGAAGTGGTTTGTTATGATGCGTTCCCTGTGGACATCGGCATCGGGCATGACTGCACAAATGTTAAAGATTGATACCGTAACAAACAATATCGCAAACGTAAACACAACGGGCTTCAAGCGTGAGCGTCTCGAATTCAAGACATTGTTGTACGAAACAATGCAACGCACGGATTTAGACCCTGTCAACATGACCGGACGGCCGGTTAATTTGCAGGTTGGTCATGGTGTGCGTCCTGCGGCGACAACGCGTATTTTTACACAAGGCCCGCTTCAAAGAACCGACAGACCCATAGATTTTGCAATCGAAGGCTCCGGTTTTTTTGAAATACGCACAAGCTTTGACGAATATTTTTATACGCGTGACGGTTCTTTTCAATTGATGCCTTTGGAAGACGGAACCTTAAGGCTGACCACTTCCGATGGATACCCGATAATGAGTGTTGACGGCGATGAAATAAATCTTCCAGAGGGAATTACGGCGAGCGATTTGACCGTCACCCCCGAGGGTATGCTTTTTAACACAGTTGGAAGCGAATCTGAAGATTTGAATATGCAAATCCGACTTGTACAATTCGCTAACCCCAATGGTTTGGAATCAATAGGACAAAATCTTTTCAGGGAAACAATAGCTTCCGGAGAAGCTCTTTCCGAGGCTGAAGGAGATACAGGCAGAGTAAGCCGCTTAATTCAGAACCATCTCGAAATGTCCAACGTGAGTATTGCCGAGGAAATGATTGGTATAATCACGGCGCAGCGCGCGTTTGATACAAATTCACGCGGAATAACGACATCCAACGAAATGCTTCAAACCGCTAACCAGCTTGTAAGATAAGGAGATTAATATGGAAATTGCAAATATTCTTTCTTCTACTATGGATTCGCGCGCAGCGATTATGCAAGTTCAAAACCGCGAAAATGAGTTTGGCAAGTTTCAAGAGGTTCTTGACCGGGTCATGAACCAAAATACACTTGAACAACATGAACGCGCACAAATTCGGGAAGCGGCGGAGATGTTTGAGTCGTATTTCTTAAACATGATGTTCAAAAATATGCGAAGTGTTAATTTTGATGAAGACGGATTCATTCCACGCGGTAATGCCGAGCGTATTTTTACCGAAATGCTTGATGAGATAATTGCCGATAAAGCGACGGAGCAAGGCGGTTTTGGGCTTGCCGATATGCTTTATATGCAAATGACACAACATTTAAATTAAGTCTAAAAAAGTCCTCCTTCCCCTTCACATCAATGCGATGTGAAGGGGTTTTTTATTGTCGCTTACTTACTTAACCGGAATCCGCTTATTGTATTTCTCAGTAATTCGGCTTGATTGGATAATTCTTCCGAAGCAGCCGCGCTTTCTTGGCTTATGGCGGAGTTTGATTGTGTAACATCAGACACTTCTACGATGCCGGTGTAAACTTGCCCGATTGTTTCGCTTTGCTCTTTTGAGGATACTGTAATTTCATTTATGTGTTCGGTTATGTCCGAAATTAGGCGCATGACAGATTCCAGCCCTTTTGCGGTTTCGCCGGCTACGCGCACACCTTCGGATGCATTGCGAACAGATTCGTCTATTAACGCCGCGGTGTCTTTCACGGCTTCAGAGCTTCTGCCTGCAAGGGTTCGCACTTCTTCCGCGACTACGGCGAAGCCCTTTCCGTGTTCGCCTGCCCGTGCCGCTTCTACTGCGGCGTTTAAGGCAAGCAAATTGGTTTGAAACGCAATATCTTCAATTACTTTAATGACTTTTGAAATGTTTTCGGACGATTTGTTGATTCCTTCCATTGCGTTTAGCATTTCCTGCATCATTTCCGATTCTTTTTCTGCGTCCGCTTTGATTTCCAGTGCGCAAGCATTTGCTATTCCGGCGGTTTCCGCGTTTTTCTCCGCTTGTGTCGCGATTTGCTCAATAGAAAGATTAAGTTTCTCCACGGAGCTTGACTGACTTGACACACCCTGCAATAAATTCACACTCGCTCTGGATATTTCATTTGAACCATATGCCACCTTCTCTGACGCGGCGTTGAAATTTTCAAGTATGTCGTTGAAAGTGTGAATTATCATGTTTATGGAATTTTTTATGATACTAAAATCACCTACATATTCTCTGTTTATTAACACAGAAAGATTCTTGTTTGACATTTCACTTAATACGCGGCTTATTTCTTGTATATATGAAGAAATGGCATCTTGCATACTGTTAATCGAGTTTTCCACACGCATGAAATCGCCTTTATACGCGCCGTGCATTTTCACGCTCAGTTTGCCGTTGGACATATCATGAAGCACGTCGGATACTTCATTGATTGGCGTTACAATAGCTTCAACTACGTCGTTAAGCCCGTAGAGCAACTGCTTCCAGTCGCCCTCGAATTTATCGGGGTTAGCCCGCGTTTTTAATTGCCCGTTCACGATTGCGTTGGACAGCATGACAATTTCACCGTCGATGTTTTTCAAGTTTTCACGCAGATTTTCAACTGCTTGGTTTGCCTGTGCTTTGTCCCCGGGAAGCTTGGCATATTTTGCGTTGAAATCTCCCGCACCAAACTCGTTTAACACAAGACACAAATCTTTAATGTGTTGAATATAACTACCAACCATCGCGTTTACGCCCACAGCCACATCTTTAAACGCTCCGTTGTAATTATTTTCATTTATCATCACGCCGATTTCGCCTTTTTGATGCTTGTTTGCCATTTTAGTCATCTCATTGATTAGGGAACTCATTACGGTGGCTACATTTCCAAACTGCATAGCAAGCTCACCGATTTCGTCGTTAGACGTTTTCGGCGGGTTCACATTGATTCTGCCCTGCGCAATTTCAGATGCGATACTTACCATTTTGTTTATTGGCAAAAGCTTGTAAACTACCAACACCAAACTGGTCATGGCGACAACCACGCTTATTATAATTACCGCCATAAATAACGTAAGCATATTACTTGCTTGGTTATTCGCGTTTTCTATTGATTGCGAAGTTTGTGTGTCCAATTGTACTCCATACGCCGCAAAAGAACTGTTAACCAATCGCCGTTCTTCTTGAAGTGCCGAATTAAACGATAAAAAACTTATGAAAATTGTTATAGCGCATATCGAAAAAAGCGGAACAAGAATTTTTCCCAGCGTTGTAAATTTTAAATTTTTCATGCTATCAGTCCTTCGCTTAGATTTTGATTCATTATAGCTTAATGCATGTAATTTGTGTTAAAATGTTTTAAATTACGGAGGTGTGCGGAAAGTGAAAAAACTTTTGCGATAATTTTTGCGTTCACGATTATTATTAGCGTGGTGTTGCCCGTTTTTGCCGCAGATTCGCGGGATTTACGAGAAGATACATCCACTTGATTTTATTCGCTACGAATAGGAGATTTTTATGTATCTGTACGAAACACATTTGCACACCTTTCCCGTAAGCGCGTGCGCAACTAATACGCCCGAAGAAATGGTGCGGTATTATAAAAGAAAAGAATACGCGGGAGTAATAATTACAGACCATTTTTTTAATGGAAACAGCGGATGCCCGCAAAATCTTTCTTGGGAAGGAAAAGTAAAATTTTTCACCGAGGCATATGAGCGCGCAAAAAAAGAAGGCGAAAAACACGATTTTGATGTTTTTTTCGGGCTTGAATACAGCTACAATGGAACTGAATTTCTTGTGTACGGCTTGAATGAGGAATTTTTGCTGAAAAATCCTAGATTTGATAAATTGCAAATGAAGGATTTCAGCGCGGCTGTGCGGGGTGCAGGCGGATATTTGGCGCAAGCGCATCCGTACCGCACCGCATGGTGGATTTCCAACCCCGAACCCGCACACCACTCTTTAATAGACGGCATAGAAGTTCATAATTCCACCATGAGTGATAAAACAAATAGGCTTGCTTTGAAATATGCCGAAAAACACAACTTGGCAAAGCAATCCGGCTCGGACGCACACAATACTTCCGCGCACAGACCAAGCGGAATCGCCCTGCAAAATCGTGCCGAAGATATTTTTGATATAATAAACGCACTCAAAAAAGACCGTGTGGTTTTGTTAAATTAAAGGAGTGAAAAAATGAAACTTGGAGTATTTACCGTGCCGCTTTACGACCGAAACGTCGAGGAAGCTTTTAAGTATTTATCGAATCTTGGCGTGCAAGCGGTAGAAATAGGAACGGGCGGTTTTCCGGCAAACACACATCTTAACCCGGTTGAAGCTCTAGAAAATCCGCATAAAATTAACGATATGAAATGGCTTCTGAGTGAATACAATTTAACAATCAGCGCGTTAAGTTGCCACGGAAACCCCGTTCATCCAAACAAAGAAACCGCGCAAAGTTATCACACAGACTTTGTAAACACCTGCAAACTCGCTGAAAAACTTGGCGTAGATACGGTTGTCACGTTCAGTGGCTGCCCGGGCGACCACGAAGGCGCGAAATATTCAAATTGGGTGACAAGCGCGTGGCCTAATGAATTCATGGACATTTTAAAATATCAGTGGGACGATGTTTTAATTCCATATTGGAAAGAAGCCACCGTGCTTGCCGCAAATCACGGTGTTACGAAAATCGCGATTGAAATGCATCCCGGTTTTTGTGTGTACAATCCGAGAACATTACTTAAACTTCGCGAAGCTGTTGGCACGGCAATCGGCGCGAACTTTGACCCAAGCCATCTGTTTTGGCAGGGAATTAAACCAACGGAAGCCCTGAAAGCTTTAAAGAGCGCGGTTTATCATTTCCATGCAAAAGACACACGCATCGACCCATTTAATACCGCCGTAAACGGCACATTGGAGACAGCATCTTATGCCGATATCCTAAACAGGGGCTGGGTTTTCCGCACTGTAGGATACGGCACAAGCGAATCCGAATGGAAAGCCATAATTTCCGCCCTTAGAGCCATCGGTTACGACGGTGCGATAAGCATTGAACACGAAGATATGCTCATGTCCGCAGAAGAAGGTCTTGAAAAAGCCGTTAAATTCTTAAAACCGATTCTTATATACGATTCAGCTGCGGAAATGTGGTGGGTGTAGGCCTTTTTCGACAAAAAAAATTTATTTTCTCTCAACGCTTGCATTTTTTTACAATTATGTTATACTTACCCTGTAACTCATTCCATAGGAAATTATTTTTGTTACAGGGAGGTTTTTTCCGTGAAAGCAACAGGTGTTGTAAGGCGTGTGGACGAGCTTGGGCGCGTTGTGCTTCCTTGCGAACTTCGTAAGGTAATGCATATAAAGGACAGAGATTCACTCGAAGTTTTTGTTGACGGCGACAGAATCGTGCTTAAAAAATATGAACCCGCTTGTACATTCACAGGCTCCGCAGACGACCTAATAGAATACAAGGGTCGCAAAGTTTCAAAACAAGCAATCAGAGAAATGGCTGAGCTTTTGTAAAAATAAGACCTCGGGGACTCCGTCTCCGAGGTTTTATCATGAAAGGACGAAAATATTATGAAGATGACATTTAGATGGTTCGGTGCGGGGCAAGATTCGATTGGGTTGAAAGATATTCGGCAAATACCGGGGTTGACGGGAATTGTTACGAGTCTATTGGATATTCCGGCAGGCGAGGCGTGGCCGGAGTACAGAATTCGTGCGATGAAGGAGATGGTTTCCGCCGAAAAGCTTGAAGTTGAAGTTATTGAAAGCGTGAATATTCACGAGGATATAAAATTAGGGCTTCCCTCGCGTGACGAAAAAATTGAAAATTATATTTTAACGATGGAGCGGCTTGCGAAGTATGGAATAAAATGCATTTGTTATAACATGATGCCTGTTTTGGACTGGGCGCGAAGTCATTTGTATTATGACCTTCCAGACGGCTCGAACACAATGCGATACGAAGCCACGTTTATTCAAAATTTAACGCCAGAAGAACTGGTGGCACGTTACGCCAAAGAATCCATCGAAATGCCGGGCTGGGAACCCGAACGCATGAAAAAAATCAGGGAAACGCTTGCGGCATATGAAGGAATGAGGGAGGAAACTTTTTACGCAAATATGAAATATTTTCTTGACGCAATCATTCCGCACGCGGAACATCTTAACATAAAGATGGCGGTTCATCCCGATGACCCGCCGCAACCGATTTTCGGTTTACCGAAACTAATTATAAACCGCGACAATATACGAAAGTATCTTGACCTTTACCCAAGCAAATTAAACGGGCTAACCCTTTGCACCGGTTCTCTCGGCGCGAAAAAAGGCGCGGATATTCCCGCAATTATTCGTGAATTCGGCGGCGAAGGACGAATTCATTTCGCACATGTTCGCAACCTTAAATTTGAAAACGAAACCGATTTTTACGAATCTGCACATTTAACGTCATGCGGCTCGCTTGATATGTATGAAATCATGAAGGCCTTTCACAATATAAACTTCGTGGGCTGGGTACGCCCCGACCACGGGCGTATGATATGGGACGAAACAACAAGGAAGGGTCGCCCCGGATACGGCCTGTACGACCGCGCCCTCGGAGCGGTTTATTTGCAAGGGATTTGGGAAGCGTTGGAAAAAATCTAAGCACGGCATTCCGCTTCATTGGTTTATATTTCCTATACTTGGGAAGAATATCGGTGAAGGGAGTGAACTTTATGCAAAACTCAAAGTACTACACATTTTTATTTAGTGCCTGCACTGTTTCGGCGATTTTTGGTGTCGCTCTTGGCTATTTTATTTTCGGGCCGATTGGGGTTTCCGCCGGCGTTGCGAATTCAAACGGAGCGAATTATATCGAGCCGTATTCGGAGAATTACACAATCTATGATTATGATGACGCGCAAGAAAGCGAAACGGAATCAACAGAACCCGCGCATAATTATATACTAACGGTCAACGACGGTTATATAGTAGTATTGCATGCAGGCGATGAAGATATAAAAGAAGTAACCTTCACCCCGGCAAACACCTTGCCGATTGAAGATCAAGAACGCTTGGCTCAAGGCATCAGGGTTTACACGGAAGAAGCATTAATCCGAATTTTAGAAGATTTCGGAAGTTAGGACAGGCACAATACTTTTTCATCTTCATAAAATGATTATAGTATAAATTTTATGGAGGTACATATGGAAGTAACCGCAATGCAATTCCCGTACAAAACATCGGTGGTAAGCCGAAAGCAATTCGACGACCACATCACGCTGTACAACGGATATATAAACATGACAAACTTAACAGATAAAACCTTGGCAACACAACCCGAATATTCCACGGCAAACGCATCCGGCGGGCATTATCGCGGCTGGAAAAAATCCGAAACATATGCCATTAATGGAATAATTTTACATGAACTGTATTTCCAAAACCTTGGCAGCGAAACCGCACCGCCCGGGCAAAAGATGCAGCGTCTCGCGGAAAAATACTACGGCAGCATGGACAAATGGAAACAAGATTTCACGGCTTGCGCAACATCGGCGCGCGGATGGTGTATTCTGGCATACGAACAACGTACCGCATCCTGCCGAAATATATTATTAGATGTACATGACGAAGGACAAATAGCCACCGCCTTTCCAATTATTATTTTAGATATGTACGAAAACACATGATGATGAGGCAGAATTTGTTTCAACTTACTTGCCCAACATCGCGGAAAAAAATTTTTATACTTTGTCGTTTGTGCTTTCGTTTTCCTTCGTTCTCACCAACCTCGATACGCTCAATTAAAACATTGATAATTTCACGAGATGGGTTTTCGAGGGCAAGAAACGACCGTACATCGGCACGCCATTTTTCCGTATTAACTGCCTGCCTGTCGGCTTCGGCAATTTTTTTTGCTAACTTGTCACGCTCGTCCAATTTTTTTACGCGCTCTTCTTCGTAGGAAGCAGAAATGGTTTTGAATGTGCCGAGAGCAATCGTTCCGTTCAGCCTTTTTTCGTACAACTTCGCGCATTTCGATTCAAGTTCTGCTAATTGCTTGCTTAGCTTGTCAAGCTTACGGTTAGCGTCATCACCAGACTCAATGCAGGCATGGATTACATTAATCACGCGGCTCTCATCATAATGTGACTGCTCAAGCCGGCGACGAATATCTTGCCGTAAAATCTCCAACAATGTCAGTTCTGAAATTGAATGCGGCGAGCATATTGAACGTCCGGAGTGCGAGTACAGACAGCAAGTGTACGCTACATAATTTGCAATCTGCCCGGTTGCCAATGTCTTTCGTTTAGTTGCGTAGGTGAAAACGCCGCCGCAACCCTCGCATCTTAACACCCCATAGAAAAGCGGTTTTTTGTTGGCAGGAGTTACCGGTGCGAAAGAACTTCCTTTTCTCTTAGACTGAGCCGCATCCCACAATTCTTGACTTACGATAGCCGGGTGGGTGTTTTCACAGCGCACCCAATTTTCCTTCGACTTATTAATCCGTTGCTTATTTTTATAGGACATGGTGCCGCTTTTTAGCTTTACAGAATGCCCAAGATAAGCCTCGTTTTTCAAAAACGTCAAAATTGTTGGAAATTGCCAAGCATTATTACCACCGCAGGGATTTTGCGTACCCTTACGGTCATAATAATAAGCACGCGGAGCAAGCACCCCTTCACCATTAAGCGTGGCGGCAATTTTGTTACAACTTATGCCTTTACTGCGCATGGTAAAAATTTTGCGTACAACTCCGGCAGCGTATTCATCAATTGCAAGGCGGGCAGGATTTTCGGGGTTTTTTATGAATCCATAAGGGCAAGAACCTATATAATTACCATTTTTTGCGTTCATATGGGTAGCGGATTTTATTTTTCTGCTTAAATCCTTCAAATGGTAATCGTTTAGGAGCGAACGAAATGGCAAAAGGTCTATATCCCCTGCCGAATCAAGATTGTCCATTAGTGCGATGAATCTTACCCCAAGTGCCGGAAAAACTTCGTCTGTGTATCTTCCTGTTTCGATGTAATCGCGCCCAAGGCGTGATAAATCTTTCACAAGAATCAAGTTTATAAGCCCTGCTTTGGCATCATCCAGCATCCTGTGAAATGCCGGACGGTTATAGCTTCCACCTGAAAACCCATCGTCAACGTATTCGTGCATTATATTCCAACCGCGCAGAAGGGAATATTCACGCAAAATAGCTTTTTGGTTTTCAATGCTTGCAGACTCGTTGCGAAACGGAGTACCGCGTTTTTGAGAATTTGCTGAATCCACTACGGAGAGTCGGGCATACAGACCAACATTATATTGCTTGTTCATATGCTGCGCCTCCTTCGGTCTGATTTAGCTCAGCGAAGGCATTATCGAGATTTCCAATGAAGCGGTATGTTATTTTAATTTTACATACCCGTTGACCGTTAATTTTTTTTCGCTCAAAAATATCAATACTCTCGATAAGCTCCAGCAGGATTTTTTGCGTTAATGTTTCCAGCCCAACGTATTTACGAATGTGGTTTATCCATTCATTTACATTCCCGCTGTCCACCTCGCAGGCTTCAACTTTGCGCTGAAGGATTTGTACCGTTTCAACCCTTTCCTCACGCTCAAGCTTATATTTTTGCATTAAAGCGGCAAACATGCTGTCAACAACAACCCCGGCAACCTTATCCTCATAAAGCGTTGCGATTATTTCGTCAAGCTTTAATAGCCTTTCTTCGCAGACTTTTAGCTCGCGCCGATATGTTGCAAGGTAAGCCGTGGTTTCACGCTTCTTTGCTTGCAATATAGCGTCCATAACCCGTTGTTCATCATATTCTATCAATACCGCGTGGCTACGAATCTCTTCCGACACAATCCGGATAAGCACATCGTTATTGATTGTATGAATTGTACAGGCTGACTTACCACTGCGCGTATAATTCCCACACACGAAATCCATTGCAGTATTTACAGAACCGTCTTTGCGTGTATTTTTTCGCACATTCGCCCGCATATTAAAGCCGCAATCCGCACATTTTAGTATGCCGATGAAAATATTTTTCATTTCTCCCTTAAATTTGCGTGGCTTAAACCGCTTTGTTTCCAACTCCCTTGCCATGCTCCATAAATAAAGGTTTACAAGTGGTTCGTGGGTATTCTCCACGCGCACCCACTCTTCTTTTGGCTTATTGACAAGCTTATGGTTTTTGTATGATACCGTTCCATACTTTCCCTGCACCATATGACCAAGATACGCCTCGTTGCGCAAAATTGCTTTAACGCTTGAATCACCCCATAAACCATTTTGAAAAAGTGGATTGTCCCTTCCTGCTTTGTCATAATAAATTGCCTTTGGCGATGGGATAAGTTCTTCATTTAGCGTGATTGCAATCTCGCGGCTGCTTGCGCCGCCACAGCGCATCTCAAATATTCGCCGCACTATATGAGCTGTGTCTTCGTCTATTACAAGGTGATGTTTGTTCATCGGGTCTTTTCTATATCCGAAAGGCGCATAAGTACCGAGAAACTTGCCCTGCTTCATACATGACAGCTTAACAGCCCGAACTTTCTTACTTGTGTCCTTTGAGTGAAATTCGTTGAATAAATTACGATAAGCCATCATATCGTTATCGCCAAGCATAGAGTCCACGGAGTCATTCAAGGCAATGAAACGGCAACCAAGCTGCGGTAGAATATCTTCGGTAAGCCGCCCGACTTCGATATAATTGCGGCCCAGCCGAGATAAATCCTTAACGATGATAAGGTTAATACGCTTGTCCTCTGCATCGCGCATCATTCTTTGAAACGCCGGCCTTTGAAAATTCGTGCCGCTCCAACCATCGTCAATGTATGTTTCCCGTATATCCCACCCCTTTTCATAAACATAATTTGTCAACAAAAGCCTTTGATTCTCAATGCTGACCGATTCACCCGCTCGCTCATCGTCTTTCGATAAGCGAAGATACAATCCGGCTATATATCTGGTTTCGCTCATTTTTTACCTCCCATAATGAGCCGCCAAGCCGAGTTTTGCGAACCGGCAAGACCGAAATTGTCCTGCCGATACCTTAGTGGGCTATATGTCCCTCCACCGTCATGTTAACTTGGATTGGCTATGATTTCAAGGGTTTTCTGATATTTGCAACGCTTTATTTTCTTGGGTTTTATCTATGTTTTAAGTACGGAGAAGCTCCTTCGCTCTACCGTCCATTTCATCAAGAATATGTTGCGCCGCCAACTTTTCAAGCGTGAGTCCAAGTTCCTTTTCGCCGGTGAAAACACTGGTAATTTGGTAAAGTGTTTTGCCAAATTTAACCTCGCTGTAAGCAGAGGAATAGGTTTTATCCTGAACCATAGTAAACTGCATAAAACCACCTGTTATGAAGTGACCTCTAATACCCGTTAAATATTGGAAATCACAACCCCTTCTATTTAATTTTTAACCTGTGCCTGAAGACACACGGAAAGAGCTTTAGAGTAAACAGTTCCCAGCAT
>Ga0131853_10004582_pt1 | contig 24780 bp, 14 predicted proteins | sample TergutLab28metaG_FD_92764 | JGI IMG/M metagenome (GOLD analysis project Ga0131853, IMG submission 92764) | Labiotermes labralis P1 segment gut microbial communities from Petit-Saut dam, French Guiana - Lab288 P1 (version 2) (version 2) | ecosystem: Host-associated > Arthropoda: Insects >...
AATTTTGGGGGAAAAAAAAGGGGGGGGGGGGGGGGGGGGCTATCAACCAATTCTGCATCATAAAATGCAGATTTTTTATTTTTTCTGTCGTTACATCACGCAAATTATAGTTAAAAAATATTTCTTTCTTTTATTTGCCCCTCTTCAACTCAATAGCCAAAAAAAAAAAAAAACATTCTTGGGTGCAAAAAACATATATTGGAGGGAAATTTGTCTTCTCTTGCACCCCTACAAGTTATGCCTGTGATGTTATCCTATGTGCTTGACAAACTTGCAGAACATTTGTGAAGTTGTGATAAATGAATGGAAGTGTTTAGAACAGCACATACGATTGAAAAATAGCAAAGATTATCTTGATAATGATTGCTTTACTGTAGTCTCCTAGAAAATAATTCCTTTTTCCTTGTGTACCACATTAGGTGTCACTTACTTATCCCATTGTCGAGTTCTTGTATACATGTCTGTGGGCTGTACGAGTATAGTGCATATGGTGGTTGGTGGGTAACCAGGATTCGTAAGATTTGTAGGAATGCTCAGTGAAAGCTGGGCGTTTTTTTTTAAAGGATTAATAGAGTTTTTGATTCAAGTGAGTAGTTAAAACATTATATCAGTATGGCTTACAGTGACACAAAACATGCCGTATAAACTGCATGAATATATGAAACAGTCATATTCAACGGAAAATTGTTTGTAATATCGAAACCCCCCCTTTTGTCTTCAAGGCATACATAGTGACAAATTTTATTTTACGACATTATGTTGAGATCTCTCACAAACAGATGTGGGCAAAGTAGAGTTAGTACTAGCCAGTAGTTCAGTTGCTGCAAACAAATGAGTATTTCAATTTTTTTATTTTTTTAAAAAAGGACTTATTGAATGAAGTTACTTCCTTTGCACCTGAATCTAAAAATGGACTGCAGTAAGTATATCATTAATTTGGATATCACAGTGGATATTTCCACTGTATTTCAGTCAGAGTTCATTTCTTGTCAATAAATGTGGCTGTAAAGCTTGAGAATAAAATGCTGGTAGTGATGTAGAATGTGTTGGTAATGCATTGACCATACCGAAGGAGCTATCCCACCTGAATCTGAGTGGAGTGTAGGTATAGAACCATGCATCCTTAAAATCAATAATGAGGTCACTGTCCTACACCGCTCTCTCTGCAACGGGTAAATCGGTTGGGTGGGCCCCAGTGTGCATCTGGAGGTGTTGCGGGCAGCATAACTCCTCCCAGTCACAGGCATCAAAACTACTTTCACCATATGTCCTGATGTACCCAGCTTATCCTCGGGAGTCTTAGACAGTACCCATTTACTGAAGTGACTGTGCCACTGCACCTAACCCTTATGACAAATGAACTCTTATAATGTTCACCCTAGAACAGGCCACGAAGGTCCAGAGTGGGAATAGAGGTATAGCTCTACTCTTTCCTTAGCCCCGGCGCTGGATGAGGGTGGGTCGTCAAAGCCACGCCCCGGCCGCTTTACCCCCAGGAAAGAACCGATACCCATTGTATAGGAGGCTCGGTGGTCCCCAGGACCGGTCTGGACGGGTGCGGAAAATCTCGCCCCTACCCAGATTCGATCCCCGGACCGTGCAGTCTGTAGTGAGTCGCTATACTGACTGTGGAAAGATTCAAGTGAGCTAGATGTTAGGTAACAGTTTCAGATTAGGGCTACAAACATGTTTGCAGCTTTGGAAAACTTAAAAATTATACCGAGGACTTAAACCGTGCTTGGAAAAAATCAACGAAAATACCAAAACATCAGCTAAAAAGAGTCTAGTTCTGTATGAATTGAAGCAGCATAAAACATGCTTTGATGAAGATGTTCATGGTTTTTAGATCAAAGGAAACAGGCCAAAATGCAGTGATTACAGCATTCAAACCTAATTATTGTTGATAATCTAAACAGTGTAAGATGTGAAGCTAGTAGACATATCAGGAATAAAAGGAAGGAATATCTGTAAGCTAAAACTGATAAACTTTAAACTAACAGTCTGTTCAGAAATATCAGAGACTTGTATATGGGCATCAGTGACTTTAAGAAGGGTTTCCTGCCTAGGACTAATGTAATAAAAGGGGTGATTTGGTTACAGACTGCCGCAGTATTTTGGCTCGGTGGAGGATCAGTTTCTCTCAGCTGTTGAATGTACATTGGGGAAGTATGTTAGGCCGAGAAAAATACGTACAGCAGAGCCACTAGTGCCTGAGCCGAGTGCCTATGACTTTGAGATAGCTATTGAAAAGCTAAAAAGACTCTGATCACCAGGTATTCATCAACTCCCAGCAGAATTCATTAAAACGGGGGGGGGGGTAGAACAATTCACTCTGAGATCCAGAAACTTAATAATTCTATTTCGAGAAGGGAGGATTTGCCTGAGGAGTGGAAGGAGTCCATCATTGTATCTAACTCTGAGAAGTGTGATAAAACAATAATCATTGAGGCATATCACTCATATCAACTACATACAAAATTTTATCCAACATCCTGCTGTCAAACTTTACTCCATATGCAAAAAATTTATTGGGGAACATGAGTGTAAATTTTAGAGCAACAAGTCAGCTACTGATTCTATATTCTGAATTTGTCGAATACTCAAGAAGAAACGGGAATAATATGAAGCAGTGCATCAGCTGTGCGCAGACTTCAAGAAATCCTGTGATTCAGTAAGAGGGAAGGTCTTGTATAATATTCTCATTTAGTTTGATATCCCCTTACAATTAGTAATGCTAATAAAAATGTGTATGACTGAAACCAATAGAAGAGTGTGTGTAGGCAAACATTTTTCTGACATGCTTCCCTGCTAAGAAGAATGGTTTCAAACAGGGAAACTTTTATCACCATTGCTTTTTCAGCTTTGCTTTAGAGTATGTCATTGGGAGGGTTCAGGTAAATCATGAGGGCTTCAAAGTAAATGGTACACACTAACTTCTGGTTTATGCTGTTGACATTAATATATTGGGTGGAAGTGTACATATTAGAATGAAAACCACAGAAGCTTTAATAATTGATAGTAAGAAGATTCAACTAGAAGTAAATGCTGATAACACGAAGTACATGGTCATGCCTTGAGATGAGAATGCAGGATGAAGTCACAATTTAATGATTGATAATATTTCCTTTGAAAGTGTGGAAGAGTTCAAATGTTTGGGAACAACCTTAACAGAACAAAATTACAAGTATATTCAGGAAGAGATTAAAAGAAGATTGAAGATGCAGAATGCTTGCTGTCATTAGGTACAGGATCTTTTGTCTTTCAGTGTGCTATTCAAAAATATAAATATTAAGATATATGGAACTATAATTTTATCTTTGGTTTTGTACTTGTGTGAAACTTGGTCGCTCACATTGAGGGAGGAACAGGGGCTGAGGGTGTTTGAGAATAGGGTGCTGAGGAGAAATTTGGGCCTAAGAGGGAAGAGGTGACAGGGGAGTGGAGAAAACTACATAATGAGGAGCTTAATGATCCGTACTCCTCACCAAATACTATTTGGGTGATTAAATCGAGAAGAATGTGATGGGTGGGGCATGTAGCACGTATGGGGAAGAGGATATGTGCATAGAGGATTTTGGTGCGGAAAGTGATGGCAAGAGACCACTCGGAAGACCCAGGTATAGATGGGAGGATAATATTTAATCTTCTCGAAGTAGGATGGGAGCATGGACTGGATTGATCTGGCTCAGGATAGGAACAGGTGGCGGGCACTTTTGAACGCGGTAATGAGCCTTTGGGTTCCATAAAATGTAGCGAATTTGACTAGCAGAGGACCGGTTCGCTTCTCAAGAAGGACTCTGCTCTATGCAGTAAGAACAGTTATTTCAAACTGTTCCCCATACGAGTGTGTTTCATGCAAGGTAGGCCTAAACACAGCGATTCGGGTTTAGCAACGAATATTGTTCTGTACAAAACATTTCCATTTGATAGCCGTAATTTGAAAAGAATCCGGTCCTAGTGGCAGCGCGATCTGAGGGTGGGTCTGCGGCCGCTCGCTGGCTGAGACTGCGGGTTCGAATCCCACCGGGGGCATGGATGTCTGTCTCTTGTGAGTGTTGTGTGCTGTCAGGTACAGGTCTCTGCGACGAACTGATCACTTGTCCAGGGGAGTCCTGCCGACCTTGGTACGTCGCTTGGTGCTATCTAGAAACCTACGAATGAGGAGGCCATAGCCCGCGTGTTTATTAAGCATTAATAGAGTTTTTTATACTGTTGTAGGTGACGTCATTTATATTCTTCATCCCCTTGAACATTACATCAAAATGGCTTATAGTTAGCCATTTATATCGCTGTATAAACTACATTAATATATGAAACAGACGTGTTCAACTGAAAATTGTAATATTTCTCCACCTGTGTCCACATTTGTCGCAACCGGCAACGTAGATCATCCGCGGCACCAGTGATGTGTGTGCGCACTTCATAATCCGTGATCAGTATTTATCTGTGGTGATGTGTTTCAATTACCTACATTTGCGATTTTGGTTGGTTTGAGGTTGTGAGCAGGTGTTTGTAATGTGTTCCAATGACAAACAGGGATATTTGTTGTATACATTTTTAAGCAGTATAACTGACTAAACGTATGATTGTTGGTCAGTACCATGCGTTGCATTAAACTAAATATTCGGTCTGTCATACTCATAGTACTATTTGTCGTTCTGTACGGAGTAAATCATTCCAAGTCAAGTAAGTTGCATCTCTCTTTAGGAAAACGTGTCACACCATAATGGCATGTATTTTTGCGAAATATTCGTTAAGGTAGGGAGACTTGTGTTGTGCTTACATGTACCTTGACGATTACTTCAAAGAGCTTTATTTGCCCAAACTGCAGTTACAGCTGCAACCACGATGCATAGCAACACACATTTTAGAGTTGAATCTGTTATATACATTATTATTTAAATACAGTGTTGTAAGTTATTAAAAATTATGTAAATACAGAGAATAAATATATTGTTTTAATACCCAATAGCAGTTTTAAAATAAAGCGACATACCTGTTCACGCTATGACAGCATGTAGGGGAACGGAGGTATTGCGCTACTCATTGTTAATCTCGGTACTGGTGTGAGGTACGTGGACAGCCTCCCGCACTGGTCACTTTCCCCGGGGAAAAGAGTTCCAAGTACCCACTGAGTAGGAGGCAGGATGGCCCACAGAGACAGTCTTGATATTTTGTAGCAGAGGTATCTCTCGCCTGCCTTGATTCAGGCCCAAGCTCATCCAGCCCATAGGCTAGTCATCATACTGTGCTGTCCTAGTTCCCTGAATATTTTACTAATTAATGTATTTAAATGGCTGGTAGTATTAGATACTGATACTTGTAAATCCAGTTTGTACCCTGACACCCAGTTTTTTAAGTTACATTTCAGTATTATCCAACCATCTATGAAAGGGTCTTCTAGGCACTTCCTTCTCTTCATAATTTTACAACCAACATTGTAGTCATTATTCTTATCATTCCGATGTGTGCAGCGTGCAGTTTCCACTCCAACATCCCAGATTTAAGTATGCTAATAATGCTTGGTGAAAAGTACAAATAATGTATAACCATTCAGAATACAGTGACAAATGCTTGTACAATGTATAGTGTTCTTGCTCTGAAATGTGAACATAATTAGTTTAGCTGTAATTCCATACTGTTATTTATTTGTGTTTTAGTAATGATTTTAGTATGGTACAACCAAATACGCCAATTAATTGTGGCAGCTGCTACTTCAGTGTTCTGAAGGTGTTTCCAAATTGTGATTCTCATGCACTTTCCTCGTTGAATTGGTATTTTATTTGCTGTTTTTTGCCCTGTCACTTATCATACTAACTTAACTGATGCAGCTATATTGTGTATTGTAAAAATGTAATAACCGTTATTTCAGTGACAGGGTAGGTGGGATTTATGTATGTTGGGATGATTATGTGAAGCATACTAAATTTTAGTTAAAAGTGGAATCAGAGGCAGGTACATGTATTAGGTGTGTTAGAAATTTATTCCTTCTCTTTTCACTTAAAGTATGATGTATTTAAGTTCAGATTAATTCAACAGAACTTCAGACCATTTTAATTGCCACAACATTTGATCATAAATATGTGTTACCAATGAGATTACAGTGGTTTACCAATCTTATTTTTAATTTAGTTGTACATTGATCATCGAGTCATTTCTTCTTCACCTATAGCATGATAAGTTTAAGAACTGTAGTTTTTGTTTTTTAATGTGGCTTAAAGTTTGTATGAATATAGTGTTGCATTGTAAATTACCTCAAGTTAGTAATTTGGTTGACTCAATCTAAATGATACTGAGGTTCATATTTGATAGTTGTTGTTGTTGTTGTTGTATAGTATTTTGCCTGTTGTTTTGTATGGGTGTGAAACTTGGTCTGTCACATTAACAGAAGAACGTACTTGTAGGATGAGGTTGTTCAAGAGTAAGGTGTTGAAGATATTCGGGCATATGAGGGAGGAAGTAAAGGAGGCTGGAGAAAATGACATACTGAAGAGCTTCATGGTTTATACTTCTAACAAAACATTGTTAGGATGATCAAATGAGGAGGATAAAATTGGTGGGTCGTGTGCCACACATGGGGGAGAAATGTCAGCAGCATTTTGGTGGGAAGACCTGTAGGAAAGACACCATTTGGCAGACCTAGTCTTATATGGAAGGATAATATTAAAATGGATATTAAATAGACTGGGTGGGCATGAACTGGATTCATCTGGTGCAGGATGGGTACAAGTGGCAGGTTCTTGTGAAGATGGCAATGAACCTTTGTGTTTCATAAAATGTAGTGAATTTCTTGTCTAGCCAAGGAACCGTTAGCTTCTTAAGAAGGACTCCAATCCATATAGTTAGTTTAGTTAGCTGTAGACTGTCAGTTTTGATATGTGATTTCAGATGATGAGGTTGTGAAAGATCCACGCCAAGGGCAATTGCAGAAGCACGGCAATGTAAGTAGATTAAATAGTTCACTATTCTTAGAATGTGTGCGTTAAGTATTGTTGTCTTTCATATATGTGATGTTCCTCCAATGTGTCACTTTTATCATTGTCGATGCACCGCACCTGTCATGAAATTGCTTGGCACATGCAGGCTTTCAGTGCAATAAAACTTCCATGCACTCTTGTTTTAGAATGTGTGCTGTGAAGAGTGGAACAGAATAAGTCACATTGGTTTCTTTCAGGCCAAAAGGATGTGCTCAAACATTTAAAAATAATTGTAGTAAATATATCACGGGTGAAGAACTGATTGAGGGTGTCTGAGAAAGAGTGCTAACGAGAGTATTTGGAATTGATGGAGAGGAAGTAACGGGAAAAAGAGGGGCTTCATATTCCTTTATTAAATGTTACTGGATGATCTAATGAAGGAGGATGAAATGGGTGGGGCATGTAGCTTTAACAGGAGTTTAAGAAATGCATGTGCAGATGGTAGGAAGCCGGAAGGGAAGAGGGCACGTGCAAAATCTGACCATAGACGGAGAGTTGATTTTAAGATCTGAGTTAAAGATGTAGGCTGTGAGTGGTTTTCATTTAACTGTGGATGGTGTCCCCGGGTAGGTTGTGGTAATCTTTACCTTTGCTGATTATATTAGAATTTCATTGGAACATGCTTAGAAGAAGGAAAACACTTGAGGCATAACATAGGTCCTGCTTCTCATATCTACAAACTCTGATTGTGCAGTTGACGAAGTGGTCCTTAAGATGTCAAAATAATGCATGTTACTGATGACAATACTTTGTACTCAACAGAATGCAAATGGGTAGATTATATGTAATGATGTTTTCACAGATATTCATGCCATTTCCATTGTCTGACTTCATTGATAACTAAAATTTCTCATATAAATACAGAGAAGCACATATACGCACTTGCGTGAATTGAGAGGCAAGCATTGTAATGTTTACTGTGAGAAATAAATTGGTAATAGAGTCTGCTTTATTTCAGGTGGGAAAGTCAGTATGTCCGTCTGATATTGAGTGTTTTAAACTGGGAGGCCAATGTATTGTATGTTCCTTCAATGAGTCTTGTATATATGGAAGTCCTGTGAATGTCAATTGTACAGCCATAGGAAACTGCACTGTGAGTACTGCTTAATTCTTCTTCATGGTGAAAGATGATTTGTATCTTGGCCGTCTCTTTAGATAACAGTTTTTATATAATTTTATTCAGTGAGCATCTCTTCAGGAAAATTAGTCTGTCATAAGGCCTCAGTTTTCACAGAACATCAATGTCCCAAGCAGGATACAGACCAGTCATCTGATTGGTGTAGGTTGCTTAAGACTCTGTGCCCCTAGACTATTGGGCCGTGGCAGTGCCTTAATCTTTTGGTTCTTAAAGGAGACTATTTTCAACGTGCAGTGTGATGCTGAAAAAGCTGAACACCCTTCAAAGCCATCAGCCTAGAACACACAACATAATTGACAGCCATTTAAAATTTTGGGTCTTTTACAGACCAAACTGGGCACTTAAGTCTGACTCAGAAGGGTTAACTGGACACTGAAAAAGTGTATAATTTCAGTACACACACACATATCTGCCCATGAACTAGATCCAATCCACAGAACTTTAGTCCATGCAAGAATTGTACAAATGAAGAACAATTTCTCTGCTTGTATAGCGCAAATTAGGCATTTATGGTGTTCTGCTTTTACTTGCTACTTAATATTAGCTTAGTAAGATCAAGGTAGATGAGACTGGTACACATAGTAAACAGTAAAATTACCCCTGTGCTTAATTAAACCCTGCACCATTTGGGCATATGAGGGAGAGGAGGTGTACAATATCTGTTCTAAAAGTTCTTGGACTGTGCACAACAGCCCCTTAAAATCATACAGTGGCCATGTGATGACTGAGCATAGTTAAGGAGACTGTCTGGATCCTTTTACTGTTCTCCGTACTGTCTTAATGCATTTTGTTTTTAAGTAAAGATAGTTACTTGATGTAAAGAAAGTGTTCATCACCAACAGAACAGGTTGTATGCATTCTGTCAGAGCAGACCATTCTTAATTCATTGCTAATTTGTTTTTGAATACAATAACTGCTGATAGATATTGTGACACAGCTTTTTTTTTATCTTGATACAACTTCTGTTTTGAACCTTATTAGTTTTATTTTTAATTTAATTTAATTTTAGAAGCCATGCTATCTATAGTTTTGTTACAGTTTCTTTCATGTACTTACTTCATTTGCTGGAGAACTATAAATATTTAGCTCATGAGATATGGAAGGAGATTTCTTTTCACTGACACAACCAAAACAAGAGAAACTAAGAGTAGAGGAGGCTGGTTTCTAGATAGTATATTTTGTTCAAAGCACTGGTTAAGGTAGTGCTCTCTAAATAACTAAATGAGATGCTACAGAGCAGACTTCCTCCAAAATACCAGTCATAAACTTGTCCAAAGTTTCTTATGTCCAAAGCATGCATAAGAATTTTAGATTTCACCAATAATAAGATTTACATGCTTCCTACTACAGAACATAAGCATACCTGGTTTTGTTTATTTCATAACCATGAATATCCAAAGAATATACAATCTCATATTGAAGGTTTTTTAATATTGTTCATTTCTGTGCAATAATCGATGATCCTATGAAATATATCCAACAAAATGCACAAATATTTCAATGTAACAGTTTCATGTTTAAAACATTTCTCTCACAGAATAACCAAAGGTATACATGCAGCATGTACTTTTGTGTGCATACTGTTATAGTCCACTTTCATTTTCGCATCAATGTATGTATGTACATGTACTGTTCTCTGATGTGGTTAGAATTCCATTTTTGCATTTCCATAAACATATGCAGGTTGCACATTAATAAATTCAGAATTTGTCATATAATTTAATTCAATTGTCCATATTTGGAAACATTTTATGCTTAATTGCATCATGTTTGGTTTTGTGGCATATTTGCAGGGGGAGAGAAAATTTGAACGTACTTTTCTGTGTCGGTACTGCTATCAGACAGAAACCTGGGAACATGTTTGTGCATACGATAATAAATGCAAGTCCATCGCATCACCTCCGGCATATTACAGGTACCTAGAAGATTTCAACTTCAGGTATTTGTGCCAAAAGTGATAATAATATTAAAAACAGAGTAGAGTGACTCTGTGCATGTCTTGAAGGCATAAAGAGACATTAGAAGTGTATTTGCACTAATTCTTAATCCTGACACAAGATGGAGGTGAGTGGTCAACTTCATACCCTGACTAATGTACTCCCAGGAGAACCCTCATGCTCATTGCATGGGAGGCTGGAAAAGAATATTACATACATTAAACCCTTCTTTATTAGAGTTTGTACTAATAACCTATTAGTGTTTTACAAACATTGGCCGAGTACTTAAATGAATTCTGTAAATGGATAGATTACTTAGAACTGTCACTTTTTCTTGTGACTCTCATTAGTGTGTTCCATAGTAATCTGATTGTGTTCTGATGGAATGTGTATTGTGTTTGTATTTCATGCAACATGTAATTAGTACATGTAAAGCTCATAGTTTTCTGGGATGTGATGCTCTATGGTGTAACAGATAGACCAGTCTCCATCTGAAGGGTAGAAGCTGTATTGAATAGCTTCCTTGAAGAAGAAGAAGAAGAAGACTGTATGAAAACTGTACGTTCTTCATCTTCTGTGGCTGCAGTATCCAAGAAGGATTAACACCTCCTCAGTTGCTCTCCTCTATCTGTCTCTGTCTTGCTATACTTGTCTCCTGTTAACAATTACCATCTTTCTTATGACATTCTTTATGCCAGCTTTCCATCTAGCCTTGGGTCTCCCCTTAGGGCGTTTTTATATAATTTGGCTTGGTATGCCTTCTTGGTGTGGGAATTGTATGTTAAGACTATTAATATTCTGGACTGTTTGGTGTCTCATGATATTGTTAATTAAACAACAGGCACATACTTGATCTGTAAAATCTGTTTCATATCTGTGGAAACATGGAATTCTAACCCTTAATTGTTACGGAATTTTGGTTGATGTTGATTTATTATCTGGTATAGCTTCATACGTGATATTTTAGATTGCATAATTTTTTCATCTTTGATATTAAAAACGCCATATTTTGATCAATGTTATGATTTATCTTGCCATGTGCCATGCATGATTGCAGGCTTCCACCGTGGTGTAATGAGCTCTACGCTCTCATGGGATTTTTCACAGTGTAGAAATGTACTTTCTTACTGATGTTTTGGGACAGCCACTGTGTCCAAGAAGAAGAGCTACTGGACCATTGAAGATGGGACCAATAGTTGTCCCAAAATGTCAGTAAGACACTACCATTCTGCACTGCATAAAATCCCAAAAAAGTGCTATCTAATTTCCATGTGTTGTTTGAATTTTGTCTTTTAGGACCAACTGTACAGTAAAAAGTGAAGTATTATGTTTGGGAAAAAGAAATTTCCTGAAGAATGTTCCATGCAACTGGACACGTGGCTATAAATGGAGTACTGCACTTGTACTTAGCATCACTTTGGGAGGATTTGGGGCTGACAGGTGAGGTTGAATCAGTGAGTATACCAGTGTAACATGAACAGTCATACACTTTTGAATTTTTTTTTTTTTTGGTATCTCCATTTGTGGTCTTGACATATCTTACCACTCTATGCCAGTGTGGCAAAAGTGAAATAATTCAGGCCTGAGGTGGAAATGTTTTGTTGGGTGTGAATCCATGTAATGCCAATGCCAGGAGATAAAGATTACGATGACTGAAGACTCCAATCTTTTGCAATGTGATGCCTTGTAGATTGGTATATAGATACAAACGTTCCTGAATAGTGTGGTGCCTCCATCTTTAGGGTTGTTCAAGAAGGTGATGACTGGTTGTGGATATCTGCACCTCAGCACTTTTGTACACTTTATGTACTAGAATGTCATCATAATATATGTCCTCTCCACTCATATCATAATATTTTGTTAACAGACATTTAAATTAGCCATTCTGGTTGTGTCACAATATAGTAAATTTAAATGCAGCAAGGGACTTATTTCTGAACCAGTGTAGAAGCTACATTTAGAAGATTTTGAATTATTCTTGGGTGATGATGCAGGTAAGCAATAGAAATATCTGCATTCAGTCTAGCATGTCTCTAATACAAGATCTGTAACTGTGACAGCACAGCCAGCATCCAAAACATATTTTTCAACTATAATATGGTGATGGAAAATATCCAGTACATATGTCAGTTTAATTAAATGTCTGTTTACAAGTTGTTTCATAGTTGTAAAGAACACACTTGCCAAGAAAAAGTACATCTGAATAAATAATGTGTTTTTATTTTGATAGGGGCCAATGTATTGCAATAATATAGTAATTTATTCCAGTCAGTAACACAACAATATAATATATATAGTGATCAGTATTAATATTGATCACTATATACATGGGGTGCCAAAAAAAAGTATACACATATTTAGAGATGTTATATACGTATTACTTTTCGGAGTTGAATTGAATTACGGTAGCAATGTGTAGTAGGACGTTCACTCAAAACGTTTATTCATCTTTTGTTATCGGCATAAATTGAATATTACAATTTTAATACAGTTTTTTCCTTCCTTGAAATGTGTATACTTTTTTTGGCACCCTCTGTATATTGCGTTATTGACTGGAATTATTATATTAATGTTTTTATTTATTTATTTATTGTTATTTTTTTAGTAACCTTTTTAACTGTCACAATTTTTTAATCTCCTGTTGGTCAAAGGCTGCACACCTATAATGAATTCTGTTTGACAAATCAGTGACAGTTGTAAAAAGATTTTAACTGTTGTATCCTGCTTGGACCCGACGGGGTATGTATCTTGGATGTTGTTCCCAGGAGGGACGGAGCTTGGAACTCAGGTTAAGACGGGGAGTCGGGCAGGCCGCACACACACTCAATAATCCCCAAGTAGAGTGTACTGGAGTTTTATTGTGCATAATTAGGGAATAATTGCTGTTACAACTGAACTGTATTGGTGACAAAACTCGCCAGCGGGCTCTTCATTACCGTTAACACTCACTGACCGTCCGGCTTCATTCTCTGTTGCTCAGTCACTGTTTGAAATACACAGCAGACTGCTACTGTAGAACAAGGCAGCTGTTGTTACGTGCGTTTATCCTCACACTGCTCGCGCGATAAACACTTAGTGCATCCAGTTGTAAACAAAAAGAAATAGAAGGAAATTATATTTCTCCCATGCCTGGTCTGCTTACTAAGAAATGGAAGTGTAAACAAATGGTATGAATTACAGAAAGGCGAGAACTAAGCATAATAAAATTAAGCCTATGACTTACATACAGTACATACAAGAATTCTAGAAAGAAAAGAAAGAAAACCACAACAAAAAAATCAGTGCGTGTCAAATACACAATATAACTGGTGACTGTTGTTTGATGGTGAATGCAATGTTTCCCTGGGGTTCCATGAAGTGAAAATAAATGTTCAACAATGCAGACTGACTCAACTCTTGTTTATGTTTGCAAATGTTAGTGCACTAAACCACCAAGATCATCAGAATAACATAAACTTAATGTGTAAAAGTGAAAACTGTTTCCCAGAGTATAATTTCACATGTTAGATTGAAGTTAAGAAAATTTTGGTTGATATACAATTGAGAAATGAAATTTCCATTCTTTTCTTATTGTTCTAAATGTCATCCAGGCCTAGGAACTGTCCGCATTGACTGATAAAAGACAAATGTTCCTAATGCTTGTACTTTTGTCATCAACTTTGTTACCTGTTTCACCTTACTGAATGAGCTAGTTGGATTCCTGTGCGCCCAACACTGCTTATGACATTGTTTTGTTTGTTTATTTTCTTTTCAGATTTTACCTTGGTCATTGGCAAGAAGGAATTGGGAAACTTTTCAGTTTTGGTGGACTTGGTGTTTGGACTCTGATTGATGTTATTCTAATATCTCTTCATTATTTAGGTCCAGCAGATGGATCTCTGTATATATGAGTCTGAAACTTGATGTTCCTTATCAGATTATGCAGGTATCTTAATTCAACTGTGAAATCACTTGAATAATAATGTCAGTATTGAGTTCATTATTTACAAACAGTATTTGAAGACAGTATGAATTTTCATTGCAGTGCCTGTAGTAACATTTGCCGTGAAATCCAGCAGTAGCTCTGTCAGTGATAACGGTAATATCATATTGTGTCTATGTAATGATGAATAATGTTAACTAAGAGCGTTCTTGAGATTAATTTTAATCCCATTTACTTTAGTTACCTTAGTGGTCTTGTCATTTGAGGTTTTCTGATCTCAATTTCATATATAATTGAGGATTCTGGTATTCTGGCATGTGACAGTATGTCACTGGATGAGGGGCCAACTAGTCAAGTGTCTGTTTCAGGATGAAGGTCCACATTGCTAATGACGTGACTTCAGTGAAGACATGCTGTATCCCATGTCTTTCACATCCTTTTGTTTGCCCACATTCTTGGCAAACGTAGCTCCAATCTGTGTTGCAACCAGGGTTACCGTATGTCCTCCTCACTTTGAGACTGAACGTTTGTATCCAGGAAGATTTTTTCAAAGTCTTAACCATCTGGGATTTTGGCATCAATCTTGCCATGAAGAAAATTAAAAATATCTCAAATGTGTTACAGCTGATGAATGAATAAATGTTTTGCCCAAGGTTTAGATATGTGGTATGAACAATTAGAATTAATGTGAAAAATGTGTTTAAGGATTTCCTGTTTATGATTCCTAGTGTTTTCCAATGTTATTACTGTTCTCCTCATTTTAAAATGTCCTCCCATCATTTTACAATTGAGTTCACTGTAAGGACAATGAACATTGAGTTGTATGGTTGAAAATAGTTGGAGAATACACCACAGTGGATGGAGGGAGAAATTCATGAAGGCCAATGACAATTGCACTTGGCTGTTTACTAAATACTAATATAAACATCACCTTATTACAACTCTGTGCAAAATATTAGTGAGTTCCACAGGTAATTTGCAGAAAGAAAACCTAATACGTTACACTTTGAGACAGTTACCACATTACATGCCACCTTGGTGTAGCACAGAATTTTAAAAAAAAAGTTTTTTTTTTTTTTTTAGCTTTACTTTGTCTTCATTTAAGCCTTTACAACATGTCAGTTTGATCATTACTGCAACATATTCAAAATGCCCCAGCAAACTGCACACATGCTGCTACTTGTGACACTTGATGTATCCCAGTTCACTTCCAACACCAACAGTGGCTTCATTCATGGTGTCTAGTAACTTAAACCTTGCTTCTGGTTTATCACTGTCATGTACTGTCATCCATATGCCATTCAAAAGAAACCTGTTGAGTTCAAGTCAGGTGACCAATTGGGCCAAGCCACCACTCCATCTCCTCCTATCAAACTTCCTTTGTGGTTCTGTTGGAAAGTTCAATTACCTCTGTGCTGAAACGTTCAGGTGCACCACCATGTTGCAAGAAGCACATTCGCTAAAAAACAACAGTGATCCACTGTGCAAAAAGTTCCCATGTCCCTCAATAACATGTGGTTTAATCAGGCTTTTAATTAATACTCTGCACCTCAGTTTTGACCATGACACTGTGCTACCTCATCTGGATTTTCCTGTCCCCAGGAATGCAAATTTCTGGTGCTGGTAATACCATCCCTAGGAAACTGAGCCTCATCCATGAACAGGATGTCAGGGAGGATATGCAGCCACAGTTGCAACCGTTCACAAAACCATGCTTGCTTAACACTAAAACAGTTGGCCACCTGTGCACATAAGTACAAATCACTGCTCTGTGACTTCCCTAATTTTACTCGCATATATTGTAATGGTCTGAAGATGACCACATAGCAGAATCACAAAAATACAGTTACATTAACATTAATTAATGTAACTGTATTTTTGTGATTCTGCAGTTCCATTTCCAACACTATTACTTACACCCGTGTTTCTCAACCTTACGAAGTTTCTAATTTTGTGAACCTGCTTCCCAAAATAATCTACAATTCGTCAGACCCCTTAAACACAACTAGTAGTAGTAACATTCAAGGCTGGAACATTTACAAATAAGAAAATTCTCAAACTGTAGAAACGTAAGTCAATACACAAATGGTATTATTAGTATGATCATTTTCCTTGCAGCTAAAAAAATACAGTTACAATTAGGAAAACCTGAAGGATGGTCTACCAAGTACAATCTAGAAAACCCACTGAGAGTTATTTGTGAGAAGCTAACCAGTTTTCAGCTAGTCAAGAAATTCCCACATTTCATGGAATCAGAGTTGCATTACCACACTCACAAATTCCCGCTACCTGTCCCTATCCTAGCCAGCTCAATCCAGTCCATACCCCACATCCCACTTCCTGAAGATCCATATTAATATTATCCTCCCATCTATGCCTGGGTCTCCCAAGTGGTCTCTTTCCCTCAGGTTTCCCCACCAAAATCCTGCATATGCTCTCCTCTCCCCCATATGCACTACTTGCCCCACCCATCTGATTCTTCTCAGTTTTATCAACCGAACAATATTGGGTTAGGAGAACAGATCAATAAGCTCATTAAATAGTTTTCTCCACTCCTTGTTACCTCGTCCCTCTTAGGCCCACATATTCTCCTCAGCACCTTATTCTCAGACACCCTCAGCCTGTGTTCCTCCCTCAATGTCAGCGACCAAGTTTCACACCCACACAAAACAACAGGCAAAATTATAGGTCTGTACATCTTAATCTTTAAAACTTTTGGATAGCAAATTGGTAGACAAAAGATTTTGCAGCAAATGATAGCAAGCATTCCCTGATTTCAGTCTGCTCTTAATTTCTTCCTGAATATAATTTTGTTTTCTTAAGGTTTTTCCCAAATATTTATTTGAACTCTGCCACCCTTTCAAAGGATATAGTATCAGTCTTCATATTGCGACTTCTTCCTGCATTCTGATCTCGAGACATGACCATGCACTCAGTTTTATTGGCATTTACTTCTAGTCTATATCCTAACTAGCCACTATCAAAGCTTCTGCATTTTCCTTTATACTACATGCGGTTCCTCCCAATATATTAACATCATCAGCATAAGCCAGAAGCTGATGTGTACCATTTAATTTCAAGCCATCCTGGTTTCCCTGAACCCTCAGAATGGCGTACTCTAAAGCCACGTTGAAAAGCAATGAGGATAGAGCATCTCCTTGTTTCAAACCATTTCTAATAGGAAACATGTTGGACAAATTCTTGCCTACCCGGACTCTGCTGTATGTTTCATTCAGACACATTTTTATTAGCCTTACCAGTTTCATGGGGATACCAAACTCAATGAGAATATTATACAAGACCTCCCTACTAACTGAATTATAAGCTTTCGTGAAGTCTATAAAAAGCTGATGCACTGCTTCAATGTATTCCCATTTTTTCTCAAGTATTTGATGAATGCAGAATATATGATTAGTAGTTGACCTATTGTGTCAAAATCTACACTGATGATCGCCCAAAATTTCCTTTGCATATGGAGTTAATCTTGAGAGCAAAATGTTGGATAAAATTTTGTACATAGTTGGAAAAAGTGATATGCTCCTATAATGACTACAATCTGTTTTGTCACCCTTCTTATAGATAGGTACAATAATAGAATCCTTCCACTCCTCAGGCAATTCGTCCTTATTCCAAATAGAAATAATATGTTTATGGATCTCATGGCAAACCATTCCACCCACTGCCTTAATCAATTCTGCTGGGATTTGTTCAATACCAGGTGATTTGTGACTTTAGCTTTTCAATAGCAAAACTCAACCTCATAGGCACTTGGCTCAGGCAATAGTGGTTCTGCTGTGTATTTCTGTCTGCCTATCATCATTAACCCCATGTACATTCAATAGCTGGGAGAAATAGTTCATCCACCCAAAATACTGTGGGAATCTGCAACCAAATCACCCTTTTCATCCTTTACTATATTAGTTCTAGGCTGGTAACCCTTCTTAAGGTCAGTGATGCCCCTATACAAGTCCCTAATACATTTGCAGGGGTAAACATAGGATTCCTCCCACAACACTTCGTAGGACTAGCCGGAATACCACAACGATACTCAGACTATCGAGATGCCTACACTACATGAAACATCATTTCATCAATAGGATCAACCAACTCATTCGTAAAAGTAATAATATTCCTTTTCTTCATATGAGAAAGAATCACATCAAACCGACAAATCATATTTCCCACACACACACACAAGAAACTCAGTAGAATGATTATAAAACTTCCCACCAGCAGAACACAGACACTCAGAACTACCAACCATTTCAGTAACTAATTAATATAACTCTAATGTGGCAAATAAGTGCGTTGGATTTAAGTGCCACAAATGAAGTGTTAAAACTTTCATTATAACCAAGAATGACAACATGACTGAACCCAGACTACAAGACAGAACATCCCCTATCATAGAAAAATTAATCTTTTTCAACGACCATGATTTAATAATTATGTTAATAATTATCACAACACTAATATACATAATAATTAGAATTATCCAAAATAAACCAGACAATTCATCCTCGAAGGACAAATAATTGGCACCATATGAACAGTTGCACCAGCAGTCATCCTAGTATTTATTGCAATACCATCCATATGATTATTATACTTAATGGACAAAGTACACAAACCAGTATTAACACTAAAAGCAGCTGGACACCAATGATATTGAAGTTATGAGTACTCAGGTTTCACTAAACTAGAATTTGACTCATACAGTACAACAAGAAGGCCAACAAATAAACGCATTCCGACTACTTGATACAGACAATCAAATTGTACTTCCAATAAATCCACCAATCCGAATAATCATAACAGCAGCAGATGCATTACACTCCTGAACAGAACCAAGCCTAGGAGTAAAAACAGATGCCACACCAAGCCGACTAAACCAAGTAAGATTCTCAATTAACCGACCGGGTATCCTATACAGGCAATGATCAGAAATTTGCAAAGCAAATCAGAGATTTATACCAATCAAAATTGAAAGTGTTTCAACAAACCAATTTATTAATTTTGTCTCAAAGATAAGAACTCATCAGATGACTGACACAGCAAGTAATGGTCTCTTAAACCAGCTCATGATATCCTAGGAAATACCTCTGATGATTAAGCATTAGTTAATTATTTATCAGAATGTCAAACTGAAATAATCAAAAAGATATCCTTTTATACCTGAAATAATACGTACAGAATGAACAATACTTTACATTCCTAACATTTAACATCATAAATTATTTAATCCAATCACCAAGGAAACAAAAACAAAAAGCATCATTAACATTAACAAAACAAATTGAAAGAGATAAGAAATTTATTTTCAATCTTTGACCCAACAACAGGAATCAACAATCTTCCTTTAAACTGAACAAGAACAATCATCGGAATACTACTGATCCCAACAAGAATTTGACTAAACCCACCACAAAATAGGATAATAGTAAATTACTAATAAACAAATTACACCGAGAAATAAAACCAGGTTTATGAAAGGGAAATGAAAATAAAGAAAATTAATTTATTCTAACCACACTATTTCTTATAATTTTAGCAGTTTCCTAGGATTGTGCCCATACAACTTAACGAGAACAACAAATGGCTGATAGAGCATAACATTCAGGACAGATAGTTATATCGGACACTGAATTGTGCCATCCCTGTTGTGTAGTATAAACTAGCAAGTAGGTATGAAGTCAATAACACAACTATTATTTAATTAGATATATTCTAGGTCAAAAGACTACATGTTTCAGCTGGTAGTGGCCATAATCAGGTCTTTGTCATTCGACACACTTAAGATTATTTATATATTAGTGTGGCGGCTTGTTTGATGAGATCTCTACGTCAAGTCCTTTGTTTGATTATAGTATATCTACATTAAGTGTGTGGGTGAACTACTTTATAATACATAAATGTATGCTTTGATAATATCAACAAACAGAAGAAACAAGGACCAAGAAAAAATACAACGAAAACGAAACCAGGGGCTAATAATCAACGTTTGTGTTATGTGTTTTATGGTTTTGTAAGCTCAGTGGGCCGGTCCCTCTGCCGAGCAGATGGACCTGGGCAAGGGGTGGAATCACGTCGTCCGAGGGGGCGTTTCGTCAAGGATACCATGACTCCACCCACCAACCCAAATCCTAATCCACCTCCTCAGCCGGTCACGAAGTCGCCCGAGCAGACTATAGTGACTGCCACCAGGGAGACGGCCAGGCCTCAAAAACCTGAACCCAAATCCACAGCACCCCTAAACGGGCTGCTGGGAAGTCTAAGAAGAAAGCAGCCGCGAGTGTCAAAACCGCGGCTGCCACACGTCAACAGTGAGAAGACAAAGTTCAACTACGTGATATCCCAGCTGGAGTACCGTCATGCGACAGAAGTCGAGGACATCATCATATAACCTCCGACGGACGGGTCCTACACCACCCTCAAGACGGAGCTAGTACGCCGCCTGTCATCATCCCGTGATCAATGCGTGCGCCAGCTCCTGACGCACGAAGAGAAGGGGGACCGCAAACCGTCCCAATCCCTGCGCCACCTGAAGAGCCTGGCACCGGACGTGCCGGACGACTTCCTGAGAGCATATGGTCCAGCAGGCTGCCACCCCACAGACTTTTTAGTTAATACAGTTGCACGGTTTTTGATACATGTATACACAGTTACGGCCCTCGGGCAGGTCCTTATGAATCATGTGGCCCTCCTGCGGGCTAGAGTTGGCCAACCCTGACAAAAACGATGCTCACTGTCAACAAAAATCGTTTCGTAGCCTTCGTTTAAAGACACCGCTACAACCTCTACTCTATGAGCTCACGGACTGCAGTCAACCCTGCATGTACACGCAGCCACCATAGCCAGACCAACAAGTCAAGCAGGCAGTAAGTTCAGCAGGTACATTTCTCCACACGCACATGCCATCGTTCATCACACACGGAAATGTTCTGTTCTCCTTCTACGAATTTCCCTGTAGTATCCACGCACATCTACGTAGCCTACGTTACCTAACATGCAGCCACCTTCTAAATGCAGCTAAGACCAGCCAATGTGCACCTCCAAACTTCTGGATTCTTATAGTTCATGCACTCTGGGCTTACTGTACCCACGTATCATCAACTTCAAATGGACTTCATCAATTTCAGCTGCAGTGTGCAACGCGATCTTTTTGTATTTCTACATGCCAACTCTCCCACACGCTCCATCGTTCCTTCTTCCTTGTTTGGTTCACCTGGCAAGCCTCAAGGGCCATAGTTCATTTGTCCAAGACAATATGTACCGAGCTGTGGCATGGATCCTATGTGACTGTTAGTACACAGATCCGTAACCCTATACTCCCAAACAGCATCTGACACAGACTACTCAGTTAATATTCCATAACACAATATAAAATAATACTGTGGTCCTTTATAAAGAAATACATTCTAGCATAGTGAATTCATCTTCGAGATGCGGAAGGTAAATTAGTTCGCATTGACATTGGTACACCTGCCTAAAAAATCTGCCGATTCCTGTGCAACAGACCATCTAGTTCTGTGTACTGGTGCGTGCAGTAATAGTTGTCAGTGCGATAGTTTGGCGTGTGAAATGAATGTGATTGTAAGAGAAATGTGTTTATGGTTGGTTGATTTCGGTGTGCAACGACATCTTGTGACGGTGTAATTTTCGTGATATATTATCAGTATTGATATTTTCAGCCATATTTTATACCATACGTCACTTTTCTGCATTAAAATACACAATGGAATTCCCATTTAGTATCAGTAATCTTCTGTCACAGAAAATAACAAAAATCCAGCACAACCTTTTACCAGAAGGGTTTTCTGGTGACCGCCGTAGTGCCTGGTACGTATCGTAGGTTTCATAACGTGTGAACATGTAATAAAAGTGAAGGAAATTGTCCTAATTGCGCGCTTTGAAGGTTTGGTGGGCAGTTAATCCATAGGCGTAAAGTGGAGGGGGAGGGGGAAGATGCCTCTGCAGTACTTTTTTTTATAGCTAAGAATACTTTGTTTCTGGCTGCTGAGTTGAGGAGGGTAAAATACACATTAGGGTGAAGGTGGGGGAAAAGTGTGTATGTATATTAAGGACTGGTTCAAACTAATCTTCCCTCTCTTTCTTACTTGACTCCTTGGTGAAGTTCCTAATATCATGGTCGATTTTGTCCCCCGTCCCTCCATTGTTATTAGCAAGTTATGCCTGTGAGTGGATCTACAGACCGACTTTCTGTTGGAGGGCTTTTCTGGTGTGTAGTGTCATATGCATGTTGGGGATCTTGTAGCATGTGAATATGTGATCAGAAGTAAAAATACATTTGCCCCATTGCATGCCATGAAGGTATGTGGGTGACTTGAGGTATACCTTCATTCATTCTTAACCTCTGTTTTCGATGGAGGTGAGTGGTCAACTTTACACTCCTGCCATCTTACTCCCAGAGAAAGTACCCCCATCACACATTAAATAGGAGAACTGTGTCTTCGTACTAAAGTCAAACCCCAGATTGTCATTATTACTCTAAAAAAAATGCTACATGTGTGTGCTATGTACACATAGATTAAGACTGATAGTAGTCATGTCAAATCATTACAATTTCCATAGTGTTCTAATAATTGCTGAATAGCTGTTTTAAAGCAAGCTTTTGTATTACATGCCAGCTCCCTGCTGTTGTCTGGTGTGGTATGTATCATGAATCTTGTGACATTTTCAGAATCATGGTATTGTTTGCAAAATACTTTGGGAAGTTTTGAGGAGAATGTGAAAGGCCATGACCAATTTTATCTAATCTACCTGTAGTGAATAGTTTTCATTTTGATCCTCTTCTTGCATGTCGAGTAATATCTCTGTGTTTCATTTGTTGACATTTGTATAGACAGCTGTACTGTTTTGATCTGTAATGTACTTAAATTCTTCCATTAATCTAATTCTTTCTGCAAACAGCCTCTTTCACAGATGTCTTACATGAGAATGTGTTCTACTTCGTATCTGACATGTGGAATTTCAGCATATGCTACATGATGGTATGGTAACAGGGACTAAGGATTATCATTGCGTGGTACATATAACATAAGCTAGATCTGTGGTAGTTGTTCAACAGTTTATTCGAGTGATAGTAATGGAGATGGTAACGTGCATGGGCTCTTGGTTTGTTAGACTGCTGCCAGTTGAACACATGCAGCCTGAATTGACACTGGTAGTGTCTGTCTTTTCTTTTTTGGGTGGGTGTTGATTTCACATTATATGCAATGTGTACACACACACTCACACAACAAAGAACATTCATGTCATTCACTGCGAGAAAATAATTAAGAAAAAGTCAAAACTAAAAACCTGGAACAGTGTTATGTTTCTGGGTAAAAAAACTAAGTTTACAGTACCCATAACTCGAATAATGGGACTTGTAAATTTTTTTCTTCCATTCATTCTCATACATGATGTGACATGTGAGTCACAAGACATTGTGTGCCAACAACTTTTTATTTTTGTGTTTATGCTTATTAAATCCAACATTCATGTAACATAAAGTAAATTAATGTGGAGGATTGAGGTCTTATGTGATGTGATGCTGTGTCATTGGGCTAGTGTTGTCCTTCATCTTCAAGGGTTGAGTGGTCTGAGTAGAAATGAGCATAACTGAACTTTCATATCGTTCATTCTGTGCATTGTGAGTTGATTTATGAACTGTATCTGCACCAACAAATACACAATTATATATTTTACATATTTTCTACTAATTTGCTCCTATATGTTTGTTGCAGTTGCCATCCTCAGAGAGTTTAAACCAGTGTTGTTAAAATGTACACCAATAAATTAGTTTTACAATAATCATACATATCAAATGTGCAGTTTTTAGTTCAAATTCACAGTATATAAAATGTTGGTATAAAAATAATAGTATTTTGTTACAAATTGTCTCCTTTCCAATTGGTTCCTTGTTCTACAAACATCTATTGCTGGCTGGTCTGGGTGAGTGGGTGGGGGAGGGGGGGGATCAGTCTTAACGTAATTTGTCCTGGCAGTTTGGTTTGTTGCAGGAATATGTGGAAATATCCGATAAGGAGGGTAGCTTCAAATAAATTGAATAAGCAGTCGCGGACAGCCGACGAGGGGTGGTCCTCCAGCTTGGGGGTTGGGCGAGGTGCTAACAACCCCTCCCTGAAAAAAACTTTGTTAAGAAACACTAATATGCGGGATGCTTGCTCTGGAGACAAAACAATCCAGAGGTAAACTACTCCCCCACCCGATCTCCGGGGGGGGGGAGTGTTTCCAGGGGAAGCATCGCGCAGCAGACAAAGAGAGATGAAAATAGGGACTTGGAATGTTAGGAGTCTGTATAGGGCAGGGTCACTTATGGCAGCAGCGAGGGAATTAGTGAGGTATAAATTAGATGTAATGGCTGTACAGGAGGTCAGGTGGGACAAAGGGGGCACAGTAAGGGCAGGGGATTATGATTTTTTCTGCGGGAAAGGAAATGAAAATCATCAGTTGGGAATGGGTTTTTTTGTACACCGTAGAATAGTATCAGCAGTGAAGGGAGTAGAGTTTGTTAGCGATAGGTTGTCATATATAGTGCTGAGAGGTTGCTGGCATAATATCATTTTTGTAAATGTGCATGCACCAAGTGAGGAAAAAAGTGATGAGGCAAAAGATAGTTTTTATGAGGAATTAGAGCAGGTGTCCGACCACTTCCCCAAATATCACATGAAAATGTTACTAGGAGACTTTAATGCAAAAGTGGGGAGAGAGAATATTTTCAAGCCAACAATTGGACAGGAGAGTCTCCATCAGGATAGTAATGATAATGGGGTTAGACTA
>Ga0131853_10004584_pt1 | contig 24773 bp, 16 predicted proteins | sample TergutLab28metaG_FD_92764 | JGI IMG/M metagenome (GOLD analysis project Ga0131853, IMG submission 92764) | Labiotermes labralis P1 segment gut microbial communities from Petit-Saut dam, French Guiana - Lab288 P1 (version 2) (version 2) | ecosystem: Host-associated > Arthropoda: Insects >...
AAATGTTTAAAGAGATTAAGTTTTTTTTTCCGAGCCCCCCCCCCCCCCGACTTCGAAAATAATTACCAGCTATAACCTTGCCCTTCAAGTGACCGTTTTTTAGTGGTGAGGCTAGTCAGTATCAATAGTCCGTCTAAGAATTGAGGTTTTCCTTGAGAAAGACATTTCAAGTAGACGATGACAGATGGCTCCACAGGGCGCACTTGGTCAGCATCATGTTTGAGATGACCGTTGTCTTTTACGATGTTTTTTTTATACCTTTGGCACATAAATCATTTCTTTAGCTTGGAATCTTTTAAGGTGGATCAAAAATACATTTTATGAGAGCCCAGGTGCTCGTGGTGGCGCCTCTCTGTTTATCTGGCTTCAGTGAAAGGAACACTGTGCATAAAGTAATATGGTTTACAGAACTAATAGCAAATTCTTATGCAAAATACGACGGGAAGTAACATTGAGGGGAGTTCGTACAGCAGTGTTGCAGTGGAAGAACCATATGGATTACATGTTCTGAGTGTGTGTTTGTAGTCTTAGGTGTTCAGCATGCAATGCGCTTGCGCCATATTACTCGTACATTTCCATCTGTCTGGTTCCACACTGTTTTTCCACATTATACCATTAACGGCATGATTTTTGACAAAAAAAGTTACAGTACATAATGAGTGTTTTGGTTTTCTCTACATCGTCTGTCTGAAACATTTCTCATTCTATGAACTAGGAGAGAGATGCTATCATAACTGTATATTGGTCTTCATGTAAAGTACCCGTTATTTTAATGAAAAATGATTTTTTTTCGGCAGAAGTTCGAAAAATACTCAAATACCAAATTTAATAAAAATCCGTCCAGTGGGAGCTGAATTGTTCCATGCGGACGGACAGCCATGCTGAAACTAATAGTCGCTTTTCGCAAGTTTACTAAAGCGCCTAAAATTTAATTAATACACCTTCTAAAATGAGTGGTAGCAGTGCGACTCTGGAGAAATTACAGAAGTATTTGAAAGAAAATACCATAACACAGGAGCTACCAACAACTGAACTTGCAATATTGATAATAACAAAATGAATGGGGTCGTACGGACACCTTAAACCCACCGACTGGTTTATTCCAGGTTTCTCATTTGTGCCCCGACAAACATACGCCAGTCAAGGTGCTTCATCAGCAACCGCAAGGAACAGATACTGCTGCCGTAGGTAGTTGAACATGGTAACGCCCAAAAACAAGTGAGTGATGGGAGCCGCAGTGCATAAACGTCATTGCAGGTGAGTTTTATGTTGTATTTATACAAAATTAATGCGGCGTACTGCATGGGAGAAACTTTAAAATGGATCGCCTGGCAAGCATATTGAGACGTAACTTACACAGAGAGTATCCGTGCTTAGAATTGTACCTGGGACTAGATCTAATGCAAATTGTACTGGCTGATAAATTAATGGTAATGACTGGTGTAATGACTGTTGACACTTCACAGTCAGGTCTTTTTACTGGTTTATGTATAGACACCAAACTTGCGTACCTTCATCTCTTGTCCTCTCTTTTCTCAATTCTTGTCCAATCCCTTCTCATTGTCCGTTCCATCACTTTCTCCCACTCCTTTACGTTACAACATTTTAGGTAAATGTTTTACAGAACTGCCTTTTTTGTTGTTGACTTCGAACCGTCGTTTTTGTACAGGCCAAAATATTGTAAAGGCTTTTATAATTAGAGCACTTTTGCTTTTATTTTTCATTCAGACGACGGAAGAAAAACATTCACACACACACACACACACACACACACACACACACACACACACACGTACATACACACATACATATATACATACATACACACATACATACAGGCATACATACATACTTAATACATACATACATACATACACACACATACATAATACATACATACACACATATATACATATGCACATATATACTTACATGTGTACATATATGCACACACAAATACATATACATATATATATATACGCACACACATACATACATACTTACTTACATACATACAAACAAACTTACATGCATACACACACACACACACACACACACACACACACACACAAACCCACAATATATATATATAATATATATATATAATATATATATATATACACATGCGTACATACATACTTACATATGTACATATATGCACCACAAATACCTACACACATACATACATACATACATACATACATGTACACACAGACTCTTCCTCTCTCATACTGATTACGTAATGACAGCAGTCACCACTTGTTTTGACACGTTTGTGAAGTATATTGAAATCGCATGTCAAGAAAGGAATTTGGACCACAAAAGGTGAACATTTGTATGTATACTAGACCGAAAGTCGCTGAATTGGGCTTAGAACTCCCGCGTGATGCTTGGCATCTGTCAGTGCCCGATAACAACTATCGTCGCTGAGAGTTTTGTACTTTTCCTCATCCTCCCAGGAATATGTCGGTAAAGTAGCTTACTTCATATTACGTCATGACTACTACTTTATGCTTTCCAGCTAGTTATGTACTAATCGCACGGGCGACTAAATTTTGTACGGTGGCAACTAATATTTTTTGGCGCTCAGGCTATATGCCACCCTTCGGGTGCCTAGAATTTTGAGGTGGTACCTAGATTTTTGGAAAAACAGCAACCTTGCGATGTAGGATCTGAGAAATTGAAAACATCTTTAGTTGATGATAGAATGAGAGCAAGGCCGTATGAAATACTGTTCTGATTTCAACTTTCATATATTTAGTGGTGAATAATTGCCCTTCGCATTCCTCTGAAAGGGAGATGGTTCGACACAACACAGTGTAAGACCGACCTACTATAGCCAGTAATATGTTAACCTGTCTCTTGGGTACGCCCTTCTCGTCAGCAAAGAGAAGCAATTTGCATCCACCGAAGACTTTATAAGTTAATTTACTTCTCCGACGAACAGAAGCAGAAGCAACCAAATTGCGGGCCCTGGGCTGCAAATCCAAACAACAATACACCACGCCTTCGGAATGGTAGTGGAGAGCTCTGTAATTTGTTTGCTAAGAGAGCACGAAATTCTTTTGTATCATTTGAAACATGAGACGAGTTTGTGTGCTCTGAGCTGTTTCTTTTTTTCCTATGTAGGTTACCGCGTGGAAACACCATAAATTTATTAGCCGTGCAGACTGGTTTACTCTGCTGAATCTTATGTCAGATTATCTTGTGGAAAGCTTTTACAGAAAGGAAGTCAGTTACTTCCCGTCAGACTAAAGTCGGGTCAGGTAAAGAATGAACACTGTCTCTAGTCCACAGTTCTCCTTTCAAGTACCCTGAAGATAGAGACAGTACGTGGCTTCCTAATGTTCGTAACCACTTACCAGTACGCACACTTTTGCACCATAGAAGGACGTTTCTCAATATTTACTAACGTGAGAACCTCTAATCTCATAAATATGTGCTAATGACGAAGAATACAGCTGAGCTGGTTTTCTCCACCTTATGTAAATGAAGTCAGTCTCCGAAATGTGTGTTCTTAGAAGAATGTGTTTTAACTGACAGTGGACAAAGTCCAGCTGGCATGCTATAGTAAAAATAATTTTTCTTTAAGTTTAGCCTTTGCTTACATAATTCTTGGAAATGTTTTCTCTTTCTTTCGCCAGAAGTAAATAGGAATTTTCTTCTATATGAAATCATTTTTTAATTTTTTACGCGTTAGGTGCTTTTGACATTGGTTATCCAGTAGTAATAAACATTTACCGAGTGGTTATGACAGAGTAGCTCATTCGAAGTGATTATTGTTCATAGACTAAAGACTGCTGGAACAACAGCAAACAAAAAATGAGGTGTTTGCTAACGTCCGGATTTGGAAATGATGGTCAGGGTCATCCATCTTCAACATGATGTGAGAGTGCGCAAAAACGCTATGTGTTTGGTGACAGAATATCATTTTATCCGCTGTCATCATATTAAGTAAATAACAGGGAGAAAAAGAACAACGAACATGATGTCGTCATGGCAGGTAGTCACGGGTTTTTATGTCCATTTCAAACCCACAGTCTTTCTTCTGCCATCCGCATTATGCTAGCGTCAGTTTTGTTATTGTCATTGCTTTTATATACGTTTAAGAGCCGCGCATGTTCTTTGTAGGTCAGGCTTTAGGTTCATCTAGAATTAAATGCGGAGTGAACTTAACAGGTAACTGCGTTGAAAGGTAAAGTAATCCCTGTAACAAGTCTGGACATGCCCTGAGGGTTCCAGGATTTTGAGGTTCCCAGATTTCATTACAATCGCCACATGAAGGTGGTGAGGTTGTCAGCCCTAAGCTCCGGCCGCCTTTACCTCCAGGAAATATTCCTGGTACTCATTTCTGTTGGGAGCCTAGATAGCGTAGTCGGTGTAACGACTAGCTACGGGTTGGACGTTCCGGGGATCGAGTCCCGGTGGGGGCGAGATTTTCTGCACCCGTACAGACCGGCTCTGAGGCCCATCCAGCCTCCTATACAATGGGTACCGCGTCTTTCCCGGAGATAAAATGACCGGGGCGTGGCATTGACCACCCAACCCCATCTAGAGCCGCCGTGTTTAAGGAAAGAGTAGAGCTGTACCTATACTTCCTCTCTGGGCCTTCGTGGCCTGTTCTAGGGTGAACTTTACCCTTATCTTTACCTTTACTCATTTTTGTTAAAGGCTTGGTCGACCCCAGGACCTTAGTGCGGCCATCACACACGCAGAGGTCAACACTGTTTATTCCCCCTCTCCTGGCACGGGCCTAAACATCCACATATCTTTCTTGCCGGCCAGTGACAAGTCACTGAGTTGCCTTCAGGAGGAGTTGTCAGCGGCCAGTCTTACAGATAGACAACAGTGAATCCTTGTCTTCTTTTTGTGTATCTTTGATGTCCAAAAACGGAACAAGTGCCGGCAGTTTTCCTGCGACTCCGTCTAAACGAGCTTAAGAGCAATGAATCGGACTTCTGGGAAGAGGCCAGTGTTGTAAAGAACTCTGTTCCAAAAGGTGGAAAAAGTCTCCTTCGGTTTCCAGCATTGAACTAACAAAGGAAAGAGGAGAGAAAGTTGCGTCACGGAGTTAAATAAAGGAACGAATTTTCTTTGCCATTACAAGTATATTCGAGGTTTAGCAGCCTTTGTGATGTATTTTACAATTTTTTTTTCCAATTAACTACTACGCAGTTCGTTGAAATATCAAAGGGTATTGTTAGAAACAACCGCAGCCATAATTACCAAATTTATTCAAATTGGAACCATGTGGGAAGACGATTGTATACAGGTTACCGGTAATTTTAAATTGGTAATAGTAATTGATAATAATTGGTAACACTATTTCCTAAGTGGTGATTCTGCCCGGAGGAGATTCCTTAGGCGAATGTAAACAACGTAATACCTAAATGCGTATACCTTTTTTTGATTTACTCAATTATTATATCAACTACTGCAAACATATATAATATTTATAAAATTTACACATTAAAATATTAAAAACGCTCAGACATGTTTCGGTCCTAGGACCATCATCAGGGAGCCGTATCGTCCTTGGTAAAGTTACACTATAAAAATTCACATTAATTTCGCTGTACCAGTTGGGTATTGTGACAGGATGCCGTATTGTGTAATGTTATGTTGCGAAGAGTGCCATGCTACGGATGTGCATTCTGTGCTTCGTTGCGTGATATCACGCAACGAAGCACAGAATGGCCGTACGGCCACCTACAGATTGTGATGATACCAGATGCTGTACAATACAATTTTGACCTCCTGATGATGAGCACATAGTGGTCGAAACATGTGGAGGAATATAATAAACTTATTATAAAACAAGAATTTGTGCATTAGGTTGTTCAGTTTCTAAGCGTATACCTTAGCCTGCTGCAATCTTATGCCTTTGTTCTTCTCTACTTAGTGACATAAATGCCAAGTATGATACAAAAACAGACAATGTAAGTAATACGTAATATGGAGTCGCTTTCTCTTAACCACGGAAAAGCCCTAAGTATTAAATATTATGACTGTGCGTCTGCGTATTTGCTTTAGTTATTTCCAGCGCCGTATTATACTGTCAACTGTGGCCTGTCTGGCTATACCATCTTTTTCTACATCATCACGTAAACGGCACGATTTTCGGGGGAAAAAATGTTACTGAACATAAAATTTCTGTTTTGAATTTAACTGAAAGTTCTGTCGGGAACATTTTTCTTTCTAAGAAGAACTGAGTGAAGTATTTTAATATTTGAAAGCAGTACCCCTTATTCTTATCAGATTTTAAGGACACTTGAATTTTTTGGAGAGATTTTATAAAAATCCTCAATTATCGAATTGCACGAAACTTTGTCCGATGGGAACCGAGTTCTTCCCTACGGACAGAAAGACACGACGAACCTAATAGTCGCTTTACGCAATTTTGCGAACGCGCCCGAAAACTCGTGTAAGGGTCTCAAAATCATGTCTTAAAAACCCGCTGACTTTGCACTTAAAGTAACCGCAATTCTGTGTAAAAGAAATAGACAGATATCAAACCAAATACCTAATAGTTATCACAGGTAAAGGTTTGTATCTGTCGTTGTGTACATGAGAAAATTCAAATTTTGTCCCATGACTACTCTAGCCATTTATGCCGTCCACATTATTACATTTTTAAAAGCTTTCCCGTGACGCGTCACAACTGCTAACTTAACACAGTGGACGGAAGTCTTAAATTCCTCAAAGTGTACAAATAAGGATGGAAATTAGAAAACGTTAACGTAGATAAGAAGTTGTGGAATGGATTGTTGTGGTTTAGGATACGTCCCAGGTGCAGTATTCTGTGGACAGCGTAGTGCGAAACTTCCTATTCCATGTAAGGCTTAGCAGTTGAGCGCATACGAATCTAGCACGAAGGACTGTGTTTTGTTGACGTAGCTACGACGAAACGTAAAGAAACAATTTACGTTCATTGGTTGTCAAACACCCACTTTACTGTGTGTGACAAAATGTGATGTACAAATTAATACTACACGTCAGTCATTAACGCAATATTTATTTATATAAAATGGTATATATGTCAGGGCGACATGTTTCGACATAGTAGGTCATCCTCAGGCCCTCCAAGAAAACAGACTCAAGAGTTTTTTTTTTTTAAGTTTTGCTGACCGTGCATCTCAGTATATTTATCTCAGTAATTAACCAACTTGATGCACAAAATTTTTGTTTTACAATAAGTTTATTTCATGCCTCTACATGTTTCCAGCACTGGTCTCACCACACCTGTAGGTGTGGTGAGACCAGAGGCTGTGTAATGCAATTTTGACCTCCTGATGATGAACACATGTGCTGGAAACATGTAGAGGAATGAAATAAACTTATTGTAAAACAAAAATTTTGTGCATCAAGTAGGTTAATTACTGAGATAAATAAAGTCTTGGATCTGTTTTTTTGGAGGGCCTGAGGATGACCTACTGTGTTGAAACATGTCGCCCTGACATATTTACCATTATATATGAATAAATGTTGCGTTAATGACTGACGTGTAGTATTTTTTTATATGTTGTAACACTTCGGGATGGAAAACTTAAATGTGTTGCACTTAACCGACGTCGGTCTGAATGTTAACGGTAGAAAAATGTCTTCCAGTTCCCAGCTATAACTTGGAGCTGACTCCTTCATTTGTAGACAGTCCTTTTCCTTTGGTAGTTTCTATTAGCATACTCCAGGTACTCTCTGTAGAGAAATAAGCTAATAAGCTAATGTTATCATGCTGATCGCAAGTAAAGCACGTGATCTATACCATGCAGATCTCTCCTTCGCATCTCGGTTTGAGCACCATTAATCACGGATTTTTTTCCACTATTATCTCTTTGCCTACATTATCATTTTCAAACTACTCCTACCAGAAGGACGAGCGGGTGACGTCGGGAAAACTTCTAAGAAAGTGATGCCATTTCTTCCCTCATCTCTCCTATATAAAAAAGCGACATTTCATAGCCTTAAGTAAGCGTGGAGACTTAAGGAGAACAGCTGTAGAAGTTGGGATTGAAATGCTGTTGGTCCATGTCCCCCGAAAAGGCACCTGTGGTCATAATCCTTTACTGCTGTAGATGAATCTTAGGGTCAATTTCAGTTCCGTTCCGCCTGTCATTCAAAAGACTTGAGCAGGCATCTTGCCGGATGGAATGCTGATTGGATAGCTTTATAATGGTGTGTTCCGCGTCATACAATACCTGCAAGAACAGAGCCAAACTGCGTACTATTTCGTATATGTGATGGGATATAAATTAACTGACGGTCACCTAACAAACTGAGCAGGTAATAATAAATTAATTAATGAACTGTTTCAGAGTTATTAAACAATGGATCCAGTCCCAGATCCAGACGCCAAAGATTTTTATATTTTTAATCGTTCAGATGGGCTCCGTGGTCCAACCAGACTCCACTGAAAATGTAGTCCGGGGTCATTTCTTTACTGACGAAGAAAGCAGAATATTGTTCCGATGTTTTCGTGACCACTTCCCTGACTACATGGTGCCATAAGCCACAAGACCACAATTCATATCTTCACTTGTTCAAATATCGAAATTTGTACGCTATATTTTGCACAATTTATTATCAATCTTCCTGTAATTGTAACACGAAGGACCAGTGGGGACCTGTAATTAAATTATTTAATTGTATTTTGATTCTGGAAGGTCTTACAGAAGGAAAAAATAGGATGGGAGGAACGGACTGGATTCCTCTGTTTCCAGATGGAAAGAGTTTCGGAATTACGTGAACATAATAGTAGTGAAACTTCGGGTTTCATAAAACGCGGAATTTTTTGTAATGACTGATGAACCTTTAGCTGCCCAAAGGGGCTCTGCCCCCCGACGTTAGCATCTATAACCATATAGAGTATGGAAATTGGCTGACAGTAAAGAACAGAGTGAAAGGGAATGAAAAAGTACCAGCCAAGATAGGTGGTGTCGCCGGTGATATTCGAAGCTGGTAGTCCAGAAAACAAGTCAAGAAGTTTATCTCAGTATGTAACCAACTTGATGCACAAAATTTGTTTCGCAATATGTTTTATTTCATGCCTCTACATCACACCTATAGGTGTGATGATACCAGAGGCTGTGCAATACAATTTTGACCTCCTGATGATGAGCACATGTGCTCGAAACATGTAGAGGCATGAAATAAAACTTACTGTGAAACAAATTTTGTGCATCAAGTTGGTTAAGTACTGAGATAAATATACTTAGATGCACGGTCAACAAAACGTCAAAAAAAGTCAAGAAGTGTTGATTCCGAAACTGTGATTGTGTGAGACTTGATAAATCACTTGTGCCTGTCTTCCTCTCGGTCCCCATGTCTACATTATAATGCTGAATCTCTTTGGTCCATGTATGGAATATTGTTAATGGGAGAGGCAAGGAAAATCCAGACAGTATGCTGGAAGGTAGGGCAGAAAGGTGCCGTATATCACATGATCAGTGACGTCATCTCCAGCATTGTCATTATCCTGTACAAACTCTTACGTAACAAGAATGATGACAAGGGACGCAGTTTTCCAGTACGGACTCCAGTAAACGTACGGGGGTCCTGGTTGGGGCACTTTGAAGTTCTTACATCAGTGAATGTGACAGTGACTGTCTTTAGGAATGTCACGCTGTGTGGTCTGTTATTCCTCTTGAAGAAGGAGGCAAAATGCTCCTCCCAAAATTCGATAATTAGACTTCAGTCCCAAAAGACACAATCTTCTTCCTTTCTTTATTGCGTTTTGTTACTTTGAGTCTTTGCTTCTTTGTTCCTTTATTTTCTCTTTCCTGTAACAGTAGCTATGATACGAAACGGGCGAAGTCCTCACTGAGAACCTCAGATTGGCTTAGCGTGTCAAGACGTTTGCTTTTTTATGAAACCGTAACGCTCACTACCAGTTTATCTGGTTCATATTCCGCGCATTAATCAAGTGAATGCAATATAAATACCAAGAAATGCACAATAGTATTGGGACGTAGTCTAATTATAGGGCACGCTGCAACATGTTTTGGTCAGTATTCTTCAGGGAGGTATAAATAGGAATAACATTACAATTACAGAAGTGTCAGAATCATTCCACTACTGAAAATATCAATAGTCATAGGGTAATTATAAAATAAGATTAAAATATGGAGATATAATGTTTTACCTCTATATTTTGAACTTATTCAATAATATCCTATTGACTATTCACTTTATACTCCGATTATATGTTTACTTTCAATCGTGAAATGGTTCTAGCACATTCGTAATTGTAATTGTACAGGGGTGCTGATAAGTCCTTAGCCCGACCAGGAAGGAAACAAGCTACATTCCCCGCATTTTATGGAACGTGGGGGTTCATTACCGCATTCACAAGGGTCCACCACCTGTCCCTACCCTAGCCAAATCAGTCCATTCCTCCACACTTTGGACAGGCGCAGCTTGTTTCCTTCCTGATCCGGCTAAGGACTCATCAGCACCCCGGTATTGTTGTTTGTACCTCCCTGAAGATGGCCACTTAAGTGGCCGAAACATGTTTGAGGTTACCGTGTAAACAGACTACATCAGGATATTAGTATTGTGTTTTTTTTTAGTATCGATATTGTATTCGTTACAGGGTTTACAAGAGTCAGATATTAGGCTCCATCGTGAGCCAGATGAAACCCATCTACACCTTCCAATCTTCATTCTTCAAGACCCACGTGCACATTACCGTAGGTCTTCCACTTAGTCTTCGCCACTCTCCGACCAGCAGTTCCGTGCGTATTCAGGATTCGTGGGAGGGATGAGCCAACTCTCCCACGAGTCCTGCATTTAAACATCCAGTTCTTACGTCACAGCATAAACTGACAGTCAACAATATAAAGACAATTCGGTTAATGCGGTGTAGAAAAATAGTCACCTTTTGCTGTGAGAAGCATAAGAGACGCGTAATTACACTGTGTGGGTAGAAGAAGCTAACAGTCATTCACGTGCTGATGTAATTCTACGCATTTTGTGGAAGCTTATATTCACAAGAGCCCGCTTGGGTTACTGACAGATCGGTAAAGATGAAGCTGTGATTGTCACTCAGTGAAGTTGTTTGAGACAAAGATTGGATCAGATCGATACTCACTGGATGGGAATTGGGATAGATTCTGGATGCTGTAATTCCTGAAACGTGTATCGTGGCCCTTCTATGTACCGATTTCGGAAATCACGATCGATATCTGCTGGTTCCGAAATTTTGGTCTGCAATGGGAATACGTGAAACATGTAATAGTACCGGCACAGGCCTGCCTTGTTAATTATCATTTATTTACATTCACGACAAGGTCGGTTGGTGGGGTACGCGGTGTCTCAGTTGGTTAAGGCACCACGCAACAAGCCGGAAGGTCGCGGATTCTATTTCCGATGGGGTCATTGAGATTTTTTATTGATTTAATCCTTCTGGTCGCACTTTGTTCCTGGGGTCGACACAGCTTCTTAATGGAAATGAGTATCAGGGATGTCTCGTGGGGGTAAAGGCGGTAAGTGCGTAGGGCTGACGAACGTACCACATTTATGTGCCGATTGTCTCAAAATCCTGGGAGCCTCATACTCCTGAAGCACTGACGGCCTCTTCAGGCCCGTAATCGGATAGCTTAACTGTTACCTTTACCTTCACATGTACACGTTTAATTATATTTGTGTATTATGTGTATGCATTAGTGTTATTTGTACAGTATTGTATTATTCTTTTGGCGACATTTTATGCTTGGTATATTATATATGTTATATAATTCGGAAGTACCGAGAAATAGGCATTATCGGGCCACCCAGTCCCGCTGTTAGTTCTAAGAGGTTCTGCAGCTATCATAATGAGTTCCGTGTTCCGTATTAATTAATTTATTGTATGATGGAAACCACGAAATTTCCTTCTTCACCCTTGAGAGCCCACAGGCTACCCTGTCTACCAGCTTTTTAGCATTTAATTACTTTCTGTTTTTCCACAGTATGTATTTCGCCGTTTCGGACGCACCTCAGAAGCATCGTCTGTTTCCTTATATAGCCTTGACTGATTGCGCTTTATAACAGGGCTCAATATCCTTATATGAAAGAGGAAATTAATTTTGCGTAGGTGAATTTAACAATTCAAATGATTAATTACAGAAAATATGGAAGTTCTGTACAAGTAACTTCACTGCCGGATATCTTCCGCACCCGTACTTAAACGATGTGTAAATATCGACACGTGTAAACATTTACTCAATGCCATTTCATTGGTAGCGCACACCTTTCTCTGCCCTCTTTCACCTTTTACACGTAACCTCGCCGATAAAAATTACAAGGAAAGAAGGAGAATCATACCGTTTGAAGGCCATACTCACGTTTCCTGTTTTCTTGAGGTCACTGCATCCTGTGATTGGATGGTAAAGTTTTATCGCGATCAGGCGGACCAATCACGCGTCTCGCATGTCAGTCTGATGGCTGACTGGATAGCTGCTTATGGAAAAATTCTGATGCCTCACGAATCGGCAAAATAAACAGTAGTTACAAAAGGAAACTTCATCAAGAACTGACGACAATTCGCGGTAGGGATTAATGCCTTGAGACTGTTGGCAGTGTAGAGGCTTGATCAAATAGACTTTCACAGTGAGATCAGTTTAACAAAGCTGCGTTGCATGTTACAGACAACATTTCTGGCCCAGAAACACCGCCCACTTCTGCTCTGGGGATTTTGGATATTCATTAACTCTTTATGTACCGTGGATTATTAGCATTTTGTCTGGCACGACATGCTCGAAGAACGACATACACATGCGCGACACACTATCACGCGAATAAGAAAATTTACCGACGTTAAGATTAAGTGGAACATTCTTGTTATTAAAATTTGTCGTACGCACAATTTACAGATTAAATTTGAATAATATGAATCTTACCTATACTGCGATCGAATTCCATCAGCGGAGTAAATAACTCATGTAAGATTAACAAATGCCCTATTGCATAATTTATGCATACAGCCTTTTACATATCCCCTACATGTTTCGGCGCTATTTTCTCGCCATCTTCAGGGAGCTGACACCAAAATTTCTTTACAACATACAGCTATAAGATAGGTCACAATACACATGCATATGATGGGACATCAGAGGTGCAGAATTTTACAGGTTGTCTTTAGAGTATGTACGTAAATATAAAATAACGGTTGGCGAAACAGTACTGATATGATGGAAGAGTAATGCTATGGTGGAACAGTGATGATATGGAGGAACAGTACTGATATGTTGGAGCAGTAATGATATGGTGGAACAATACTGATATGGTGGAACAGTAATGATATGATGGAACAGAAATGATATGGTGGAACAGTAATGATATGTTGGAGCAGTAATGATATGGTGGAACAATACTGATATGGTGGAACAGTAATGATATGATGGAACAGAAATGATATGGTGGAACAGTAATGATATGGTGGAACAGTACTGATATGGTGGAACAGTACTGATATGGTGGAACAGTACTGATATGGTGGAAGAGTAATGATATGGTGAAAGAGTAATGATATGGTGGAACAGTAATGATATGGTGGAAGAATAATGATATGGTGGAACAGTGATGATATGGTGGAAGAGTAATGATATGGTGAAAGAGTAATGATATGGTGGAACAGTAACGATATGGTGGAACAATAATGATATGGTGGAAAAGTAATGACATGGTGAAACAGTAATGATATGTTGAAACAGTAATGATACGTTGAAACAGTAATGATATGGTGAAACAGTAATGATATGGTGAAACAGTAATGATATGGTGAAACAGTAATGATATGTTGAAACAGTAATGATACGTTGAAACAGTAATGATATGGTGGAACAGTAATGATATGGTGGAACAGTAATTATATGGTAGAACAGTAATGAGATGTTGAAACAGTAATGATATGGTGAAACAATAATGATATTTTGAAACCGTAATGATATGATGGAAGATACGGGACTTATATAATTCACATTGTTTGTCGATAAGAGGTTTCGCTGTTAAGCAATAGACAGTGCTATGAAAAGTTTACTAAAAGTAAAACAGAACGTTCAAAGTTACCGTCAAAACACAACAACAGTGAACAAATATTAGTATTTTATTGTGGAAACATATTTCGGTCTTATTAGGCCATCTTCAGGCCAGCATTCAGAGATATGATGTACAGTCAGCGCATATCATGCACTGTGGGATCCAATATTACTTACAAGGTGTACATGATACGCACTGATTGTACATCTCTGAGTTTTGGACTGAAGATAGTCCAATAAGACCGAAACATGTTGCCACAATAAAATACTAATATATATATGCACTGTTGTGTTTGGACGCTAACTTTAAGAATTTTGATGTTTTGCTGACCGTGCATCTCAGTGTATTTATCTCAGTAATTAACCAACTTGATGCACAAAATTTTTATTTTACAGTAAGTTTGTTTCATGCCTCTACATGTTTCGAGCATAATGTGCTCAATATCAGGAGGTCATAGTTGTATTATACAGCCTCTTGTATCATCACACTCTGTAGGTGGCCGTCCTGTGCACAGGTTGCGCACCGGACTGCCACCTACAGAGTGTGACGATACCAGATGTTGTATAATACAATTTGACCTCCTGATGATGAGCATAACAGTGCTCGAAACATGTAGAGGAATATAATAAACTTATTAAAAAAGCAAGAATTTGTGCATTAAGTTGGTCAATTGCTAAGATCAAGCACTTCTTATTCACTATTCACTTTCTGACTATACAGCACGTATAGCTGATATCTGCATTAGAATATATGGAGCAGGACGGAGATTAGGCAGCTTCAAGCAGTCATGTTGTATGTGTGGAATATAACCCGCTGTGGATAGCGATAATGATATTGTGTGGGACAATTGCATTTGCCAATTTCCTTATTATTCTTATTCTCATCGTTCTTACCTTGTCGAAAATGTTTCTGAATTATCTCGTAGTAGTGTTAGTAAATTACTCTCGTTGCGTGGGGTGTTCAAAATTTTTTCTTCTAGCCCCCGGCCACCGTAATTTGATCGAGTGTCTCGTGTTTTTTTTTTAATTCCAGTACCAACATGTACAGCTTTCACTGATTGGTTCTTGCAATGGAGTGGCAATATATTTCTTTGACGTTCTGTTGCCTGTGGTATTTAGAGTTCAATGGTTTAAGGTAGTTAATATTATTGTCTACACAGCTTAACCGTTATTAATTACTATTAATTTGCGTTGGTGGTGTTATTAATTACATTAAAGCATGCGATATATTTCTTTTGAAGAGCCGAATTCTTAGCCACTTTTCATTTATTTTCTACACTGATGGCCTACGGCCAACTGAGTCGACTTTAAACACATTACCGAGCCAACCAAGCCACGCGAACCACGTGTATATAACCACTCATTTGAAAGACTGTTCTTAAATCGGAAAGTGTTTTACCAAAGCAATTTGCACTGACCTTTATTATAATTCCAGAGCCCTGATCTATGTCATGCCTCTGGATGTCGTGAAGCCATTCATACGTGCTGCCAGCAACAATATATCGGGCCCCACCCAAAGGTGTTATTACGCCATATGATTGACACCTGACAGCAACACCGAGATACAGAGCTAATTGATGCAAACTCCAAGCTTCGAAACTATCCATATACTTTGATTAAAAACAAAATTAATACGAGAACATAAGGAAATGATTCAGTCACTACCTCTAAGACACAATAACAATATTAAATTTCAAATAAGCTGGACGTAAAATAGTTGCCAGTAAAGGTGCTTCGGGTTGGGAATACGTAGCTACAGTTTAATGGACCGATCAAGAAATTCCCCTGGAGATTCGAGTCTTCTGGGGTTATAGCGTGCAGGTTGGTAAATAGCGACGTACTGAGGATCGTAATGCCTTTATGTTCATGGTGAAGCAGTCTGATTGGAAGACCTGAATGTCCAGCAGCATGGCTTGTAAAACCTGAGATCTCGGAAGAAATCCCCTACTTTTGAAGGATTCCATAGATTAATTATGTAGCTCATAGAAGCTCGCCACGGACATATCCCCAGCCAAAAGAATCCAGTCCACATATTCGCAGTTTAATTTTTAAAATACATTTTAATATTATCTCGATATTGGAAGTGGTTCCATAGTATCGTGTTTTTAGATTTTAATACTGTATGCGTGTTGTATCTCCGCATTGCGTAATACGTATGTCACATTATCGTCCTTGGCTTCATTATCCTAATAGCATTTCATGCAAAATACAAATTTTGAGGCTTCTCACTATGTCATTTTTCTTCAGCTTCCTGTTACATCCTCCTTGTGTCTTAATTTTTCCCTCATCGTTCTGTTCTCAGACAACTTCAGTCTGTTTTTCCCGTAACAAAAGATAACGATCCAGTTCCAGAATGCAGAACGTATGCTGTATTTTGTAAGGCTCACTTTCGCGATATGGTTATGTTAGCTTCCCACCCAGCACCATTGCTCTATTCCAGCTACCTCTCGCACCCTCAGTTTGAAGACAGTGTCGTGGTGATGGGGGGCCCACTTAACCATTTAAAGCGTAATGGTTTCTGCATGTACCACCAGGCTTTATATCAGAAACCATATGTTCCGCCCGAACAGTACAATTGTGTGTATTGTGTGGTCCTAGGAACAAACAGTGCATATTTCCTCGTACAGAATTAAGTGTTTTTCATAACCGAGTCGTAGTGTATTTACTGCGCGGTACGAACGCAATGCTTAGTTATAACAGAGGTTAGTGCCAATCTTTAAATTGTTAACCAGGATCACAATTGAATGTTGTGTCGAGTGTAAAGAATTCTTTCTTCATATGAGGGAGGCTCCAAGGTATCAAGTTTTTGCGGATATCCGCCATATTAACCGGGACTTTCATGGCTTTGCTTAGTATCTCGAGGCAAAATACCGGGGTTGTTTCTAATTACGCCACAACCGCTTAGTCTTTCAAATAATTTCCGATGCATTATTCACTCTCATTCTACGATCCAGCGCCATGTAGTCTGTATAGCTGCTCATAGCGCCCATAAGCAAAATAAATTAATATGGTTGAAGAAGCACTACGGTATGTCAAACCGCACAGAAAGCTTCTGAAATTGCTTGTCCTTCAGATTAGAGGGCAGCCTTTCTACCTTGTACAAACGGAGTATTCTGGTCAGTATAGTAACTAGAATCTGGTCGACCGAGGAATGTAGGTTCGACTCCCAGCAAGGGCGAAATTTTTTCTGTTCCCACTTAACTTTAGACCGGATCTGGCACCAACTCTTCTTCCTACACAATGTTTAGGGTTACCGGGGCTCTTACTACGATAGTAAAACGTCCAGAGTTTAAAGCTGACACTTCATATTTTGTGTGGATGTTCAGAATCCGTGGAGCTATACCTTCATTGCCCTCTGTGTAATCAGACCTGCTACACAATTATACGCCAGACATATTTACCGCTTGCCTGTCACTTGATGCGGTATTTGTCATCAAACTGTCAGTGTGCAGTGCTTATCTGCAGGCCAAACATGGCGGTTAGCTCGGACTGCTACGCTGGAGGCCACAACGTTTAATTCAAACGCTAAATCGCACCAATTAATTCGTGTTTAATGGAACAAGGTCTTCAGTTTGCTATAAAATTCTAACATTTTGTTTCGCTTAGATGTCCATGGCCAGCAAGTTTGGAAGTTAGAGGTTATATGAGCTTATTTGTTAATTTTTATTACCTGACATATCTTAACTTCACATACTTATAATTCTGCTTAACTTCCGGTCGATCAGTCTTATCCTACATGGTAGCTTCAAAATGTTACGGAAATCACCTTAGTTCTGAGAAATACAAGGAGTACAATCATTTAAACTACATTTCTTTCAAAGCAGTCTCTTTGTACAAAAATATACGTTTGCCAGCGAGTGTAAAAATGTTGGAAATATTCCTGGAAGCTATTTGTGAAAGTCTTTTCAGTTCTTACGTCACATTCTTATTTGTGTCAGTGGCATCACAAAAGCCCCGTCTCTTCAATGCTGTTTTTCAGTCGAGGGAACAGGTAAACGTCAGCTGTAGCCAGGTCAGGAGAGTGTGGAGGATGCTCCGATGTTGTCACTTTGTTCTTTGCTAAGAAATCCTTCATCAAAAACCGACCGGTGTTCTGGAACATTGTCGTTAAGGTGAAACCAACTGTTGGTTCTCCATTTTTCGGGGCGTTTCTTTCTGACCGCAACCCTAAGGCGACCAAGGATGACAATGTACATTTCTTTATCCACAGTTTTGCCTTCAGGGATGAAGTCAAAATGGAAAAAGCCCTGGCAGTAAATAAAAGCTGTAAATTATACCAGCATTTTCCGGGAACTTTTTGAAACTACTGCTTTTTATGTTGCGATATGTGTTATGGCACTGTGTAGGCGATTACCAATTTTATGAAGGGACTTCTGTTTCCAGCTACAAGTACGTTGGTAACTGTGCACGACACTGTACAATATCCAAAATATTTATTTTGGCCAGAATGAAAACTTCAAAATGTCATTTTTTTTGCAATATATGTTTGATATTTGTTTTCCTTCTCATCAAATTACGTGTAATTTGTTTGATATCAACACGTCTGATGATTCAGATGGTAGCAATGACAAAAGACCCATCAATTTAACCAATCAGTTTACGAACTTGGAGATGATAGTTATCCGGAATGTAACGCCGTGTAGTTTGTTAAAATGGTATCTATCCGTCATTTTTATGCCCATTGCCGTAAGAGCTTATTCTACGAAATTGTCTTTCCTGACTTTTTTAAATACGTAGTCAATGAAACTGTACCTTCGTAGCATCTCTTACATGCTGTAATGTATGTCAGTGGATCAGCACAACTGTTATCTGTTGGAATCAAGTTTGCAGATGTGAATAATCGAAATTTGCTGGGTAGCATGACTAAACCAAGGGAACTTCTGAAATATAATGACTGGCACTTACATCATACTACAGTTCTCTGAGGAAGAAGGAAACGAACGGCTCACTCAAACTGTACTTTAGTAGTTGATAGCGAGTTTGTTACCCAAGAAACTTCCCGCCAAAAGCACACTACCATTTTCACAACACTCCACCATGGACCTTTGTCTGAAACGAATTAATTCCAGTCCGCAGACTCTGGATTCTAGCAACGTTCTTTGACGAATACAGAGCATGAGTCTTCGATATCCAAAAGTTCTTTCCAGCAACCTGTTCTCAACTGCTCTTAATTTATATTCTTTTCCAAGCGCGAGAGACCATGTTTTATACCCATGAAAAGCAACAGCTACATTTGCGGATTTTGGGCGCTTTGGCAAAACGACAGCAGCTGCCAGTCCCGTCAAGTCTGTACAACCATTCTTTCGTTTGTCCGCAGGGAACAGCACGACTCCCATCGCAGGGATTTTTTTTTAAATGAAATTTCATACTATTGAATTTTACAGATTTTTTTTTGTCTATGTAGCCGGCAAAAAAATACGACACTTCTACACCCGCGACGATTTGTGTCAGTGGTTTTCACAATGGCGAGGAGCTCTTTCTGTGAGTTGCGAACTGAAAATTAAGATGTCATAGATCTGTGAATCTCGCCTTTCACGACACAAGGCGAGGAACGGGATATCTCGCCTTTTACGAGATAACTATACGTAACACGGTACCTTCCAATTCACCGGTCCCAGTGGCCGCGCGGTCCAAGGCCTAGGTCTGCGGCCGCTCGCCTGGTGGGTTCGGGTTCGAATCTCACTGGGGGCATGGACGTTTGTCTGCTGTGAGTGTTGTGTGTTATCAGGTAGTGGTCTCTGTGACGAGCTGACCACTCGTCCAGAGGAGTCCTGCCGACTGTGGTGCGTCTAGAAACCTCATAAATGAGGAGCCATACCTAATCACTTGTGTGACTGAGCTTCAATAAGAAAATGTATCACTGGATGCATTTCCTACATACCATTCAATGTAACCAACCCATTAGTTTATAGAGTACTCTGTACGCTGATTGCTGATTTCAGTAGATAAAAAAACCTTCCAATTCAAAAAGCAATGCGAGATAAATGTACGAGATAAGTACACAAAACGAAATGTCTTCCAATTTACAACGGCAATCAAGATAACCCTAGGATATCTCGCCCTTTACAAGATAAAAACGGAAACCCTATATTGACAGATTTACAATAGCATTAAAGTATACCCGTGCGATATAACGCTGTTTACGAGAAAAGTACAGGAAATACGATATCGTGGAGAACCAGTTGTTGACGTAAATATATCTCGCACGAAAAAAAAAAGAGAGACAAATGTGGCTGCATTAAACCGTGAAGGAAGTGTTCATGAATAATAGAAACAGTGAGTGTAATTTTTACAAAAAACAGAGCAGACATTTCCTAACTTGTTTATGCTTACTGTAGACATAAAAACGCGAAGACAGGTTCTGAACTGAGTAATAGCAAGCATTCCGCAATTGCAGTCCTAATAATCCTAATGACCTCCAAGAAGATAATTACTTTGATGATGTAGCTAATTATTTATAGAGAATACTGGTGTTAACATTCTTTAACGGTGTAAGGATTTATCTTGATGTTTGCCTTTGTGAAATGTAGATTGTTCTGCTCTTGGCAGGATCTTCTGCGAACAACTGGCGGTTACTCAGCGGGTCAGGAAAAAATTCTAATTTCTTCTTAACTCAAGGTACATTAGCATGTCCACAGAGTACCGCCAATGGACTCTGAATTGTGTGTGAGCAAACTGCGGATCCAGAAGGCTCAGTCCGGCCATAAGCCATGCTAGTATAGACTACTGACAGTAAGTCTCTTGATAACATGGACATTTTTAATATTTAAATTCCCCTCTATATTGAAAGTAAAGTAATTCCAATGCACGTCATGAAGTCATATGGGGGAATGGCGGCATACCTCCACTCACTCTTAACCTCTGCGCTCTGTGGTTTGATTGGTGAGCTCACCGTAGGTCCCTGTACACCTGGGGAAGAAGCCCACGTTACCCATTTTGTAGGGGGCTAGATAGACCCCCAAATTCGGACTGGACGTTTTGGATGATATAAAAGTACCGTGTATTCTCGAATCTAATCCGCACCCTTTTTACAGTTTCAGAGGGCTAAAAAATAAGATGCGGATTAGATTCACGGACGTGAGCTGGATTTTGGAAAAATGATAGAGCCACTGTGCGTGCCGTCAGAACAGTACAATACAATAAAATAATTTATTACTTGATTTATTATTTATAATATTATACTATATATTATATAATATTTATAATTTATTATTCATCAGACTCGCCGTCATCACTCATAACTGAATCGTTATCTGTCACCCAGTCACTATCATCTTTATCTGCACCATCGTCCTCCCATAGAATGTCATCTTCGGATCAGCTATGGTGCGTTTGTACCGCTGGCGGTTAAATGGCCACTTCACACACGGCGCATTAGTCGGATATCGGTTAAAGCATTGGTAACATCCAATATTATTCAATCAGTCTGCCTTGTAGGCAAGGGGCGGTGAAGGAAAGGTGCGGATTAGAACCGCGAACTAACTTTTTTTTTCGTTTAAGAAATCGACAAAAACCAGTGCGGATTAGATTCGGGTGCGGATTAGATTCGAGAATATACGGTATTTACTCCTGCTGTGAATCGAACCACGATTTATCGATTGTCTGACCCGTACCAATTAGAGTCTCCCGACTCCCCATTTATAACAGAAGCTGGAGTGGACTTTATAATTAGGAGCTTAATAATTTGTACCATCGGCTTATCTGCGTCATATATTATGAGGATGATCATGCAGAAAATTGATTGGCAGGACATGTAGAATTCATGGTGGAGATGAAAACATCTTACATATTTTCTGTGAAATTTGGAAGGTATAGGCGTATGTGTGAGAAAATAGCGAAACTTTTCTGACGGAAATAGTCTATGGGGCATGGGGTGGATTTATTTAAGGGAGAAAACGACCTGTAGCAGACTGTTGTGAATGCGGCAGTTATTAACGTAGAGGAATACGCTAAGAAGTTAAGGAATTGTTATTTTCTGAAGATGGACTCTCAGTGAAGCTATTAAGTACGTAGTCGCGATGTAGTGAATGGGCTGTAATCGTAAAGAATATAAAAATTACATAAATTCCGATATTGAAAAAAAATTTAAGTACTGAGGTACGTAATGTAGGCCCACGTTTTGAATGAACATTGCGCATTTCCGTTGTCCGATCTTGATACACAGACGCGAGATCAGTCTTTGTCTGATTCTCACTTCACTTTATATGAAGACGTCGATAGAACTGCAGGTTAATTGTCTCTTTTGTCTCTATTAATTACGGCAGTAATATTATACTGCATTGTAAAAAAGAAGTTTTACTGGTTTTCTGTTGTTATTGAGCCGAGCTGAGAAAGAGGGGGGCGGTGAGATATCTTGGAGCCAGCAGGAAGCTCAGTCAACGTGCTCTTCATAAAAGAGTTCCGGAATTATGATTGGCGCCGCGTTTGCTGCTGTGATGCCGTACTTTCTAGTAGCTCGTCGGAACGTAAATTTACTGCAGATGAAGGAGAGGTTGAATATACAGTTTTAATGAAAGGAAGAGATGCCTTCAGAAGGTAAGTTGACATGGAATGTTGGAGTTTGTGAGTCTTTTCATTGGCAGCGCAGCCTATGGGCAAAACGGGGCCTCAGCTTTCAACTAGACACAAGGCACCTAACCCTAGAAAATTAGTAAATTATGCACAAGGGTAAAACAAGGGTAAAATGAAATTATTTATACTGCCAGAACTCCGTTATCGACATGAGGTTATATTCTTTATTAGTGATGAGATTTAGTCTAACTGAAGAAAATAATTCAGAGCAGTTTACTAAAATGTGGGCCGTGATCGGCTGCCGTCCCGCAAACCATTTTTGACCTATTGCGAAGTGTTAGATCTAATATTTTTGTAATAAGCCTTATGCTTAAAAAGTATTAAGTTTGCTAATGTAGAGTGTGTGTACTCATCTAACACGACTATATTTATTGGTAGACTATAAAGTATTTTCTACATAAGGTACAACTACATGTTTCGGCGCTTGAGAATGGCCATCTTCAGGTTGTACATGAAATATTTATTAAGCAGTTATACAAAACATACATGGGTTATTTATATGGGGTAGGGAGGGAGTAAAGTGGGCACATTATCTCGTATCTGTCAGAGAGGTTGGGCAGTGTGTGTTACATGAGGGGTCCATGCTGTTACCAAACTATGTCTAAGCGTATTATAGTTAACTCTATGGTAAATATCATATTATGCCTGTGCCCATGTATGTTTTGTATAACTGCTTAATAAATGTTTCATGTACAACCTGAAGATGGCCATTATCAAGCGCCGAAACGTGTAGTTGTACCTTATGTAGAAATATTCTACCAATAAATATAGTTGTGTCAGACCAGTACACACACTATACATTAGTTATTTCATAGAACACAACGGGGATGACGAAACTCATGAGTATTGAGTTTGCTTTAAAACTGAACATATTGCACATTAACATTTGATTTATTGCTACGTTTCTTAAGCCATTTATTTTTTTTTGTGAAAAGTAAGCTGGGGTCACAGAGATTTTTAAATGTACCTTCCTATGAGCGGAATCAGAACTCTGACAGTAAAACGGGACTACTCGAAAAAGGACATCCATTGACGAACTATCATATGACCCTAATTTCTGCCTTGGGATCGAAACCTACCCTCCGAGATGAGAAGTCTAGGATAACTATTTGTAACAGAAGAAACATTCTGCTCTCTGTACCTTTGACTTGGATTAGTGTATTAGTTTTATAGTCCTAGGCATGTTGTATTTAACGGGATTGCCTCCGTCTTTATGGCGGTAGTGTGAGCAGCGGGAGGAGTGGATTTGCACCGATAGGGGGTCGAACGACACCATGACTCTGAGCAAACCAACTGGAGTGAGTGGCCTTTAAAAGGGCTGTTTTGTTAGGTCAGATGTCATGGAGGAGACAATGTCGGACAGAGTCCTCCGTGCGCTGGCCCCACAATGTAGCCCTTGACCCCGCGATTCCTGCTTTGAGATAGGCAGGGACGGATTAAAGGGCGAGCCAGTCGGATCGCTGCTAGGGGCGCTAAGACGTCCCTGAAATAATCGCAAACGTGGTGCTAGTAAACTCAGGTGTCACACCGTTGAGAACATTTCTCCGAACATCACCCGCAGTCTGCGCACGCGCACAAAAAATTTCGCCATCCTTCTAGGCCGAAAGTTTAAAGAATATATATTTGCATGGGCGCCGAATTATTAGCCGGCCAGGGGCAACCAAACATCTCGGGCCGACCCTGAATACAAGAAGGTCCAACGTAGAGTGGACGACATCGATTGCTGCCTAGTGACGGATGACTGCCCGCTCTTTGCAATACTCAGTTCCGCGTAAAAAGGACCCTGTAGAGGACAGTCATACTGGCAAACATAGCAGTGTGAGGCTTACGCTGAACCCAGTGACTGCGATAAACTAGCTTTTTCTAAGAAACTAGACCAACTGAAGGACCAATGCATCCGACTCTTTTTACTTGCGATGTCATGAGGCGGCGTTTAGAAGACTGTCACAGAACAAAGGGCGTAGCTTGATATCTGCTAGTACCGTAGACAGTTGACAGTACCGGCAATGCCGAACATTTTCACGCCGTAGTAAGTGTAAGTAAGCTGGAACAGTGCCTTACTAATGACTCAAAGGAACAGTATCATCCGAATGACTGAAACAAACAATATCACACTAACGACCCAACAGTACCATACCGATGACTTAAAGAGTATCGTACTCATGACTAAAGAAAAAAGGTATCATAGTG
>Ga0131853_10004585_pt1 | contig 24773 bp, 14 predicted proteins | sample TergutLab28metaG_FD_92764 | JGI IMG/M metagenome (GOLD analysis project Ga0131853, IMG submission 92764) | Labiotermes labralis P1 segment gut microbial communities from Petit-Saut dam, French Guiana - Lab288 P1 (version 2) (version 2) | ecosystem: Host-associated > Arthropoda: Insects >...
GCTCGACAGATACTGCACTCTAAACGATATTCAAGCTCTTGCCACGTGTTTATCAGCATGTGAGGTGTATAAGCTGAAGGTCCTACTACCTGGCCCCCTAGATCTCCGGATTTGACACCATTAAACTTTTTTTCACGGGGGTTTATTAAGGACGTTGTGTACAGGAGAAAAGTTCGGGATCTGGCCGATTTGATACAACGTATCATTGAAGCAGTTGAGCTTATAACACCTCACATGCTGATAAACACGTGACAAGAGCTTGAATATTGCTTACATATCTGTCGAGCTACAACAGGTTGAACACACACTGAAGTGTACGGACGTGCATAAAAATTTTTTTGAGTTACTCTGTACACTGTTGAAAACAAATTTCATAAAGCTTTTAGGTACTAAAACATAAGCATGTATTTTTGTATACCTCTAGCCCGGACACGCAGTACATTCTTATATTTTACAAAGGTGACTTACCATTATACGTTGGCCGTAAGGATTTTATTATTCTGTAATACGCATTTGTATAAGAAATGGTCCTAGCACAACACTGACCAAGTTTCTATTTGGAAGGGACTTCCAACGCCCTAAGAAGCACATCACAAATATTTATTGCTATATGGGGGATATTTTTTAATGCATCGCAGGCAATTTGACCACAGCAGCTGCTCTAAACGCTGACCAACTCCTTTTTAATATTACACCGCTCAACGATAGAAGTCCTGCTAAACACACACTTAATATTCGCCTGTACATGCTTGTAGCACAATTCAAATTATTTATTCACATTTAATGTTTGTCGTATAACAAATCAGTTTATTCATAACATCGAGAGTTGCGAACTCGAGACGTGAATATAAATTCTTAAGCGTCAAAACAAACCTCCATTAGACTCTTTCACACAATCCGTTAGGTCTACGATCCCATCTACCATCCTGTTGGATAGTCATCTGCTTCGTGCCTTCCCATTCACACTCCAAGACAACCATCTTAATGTTAATAAATAGTTAGTCATAATTTTATGTCAGTTAATGCCGACATATTTCAATCAAATTCATGCAAATCGGTCCAGTGTGAACTGGGGTGTTGCTTGCGGACAGACGGACGGACATGACGAAATCATTAGTCCCATCTCGAAATTCCTGTGCGAAAGACCATACAAAGCCCTTTGTACACCTTATAGCGTTTGTTAACAACCTTTGGGATTTATCTCAGCAATTAACCAACTTGATGCACAAAATTTGTTTTACAATGAGTTTATTTCATGTCTCTACATGTTTCGAGCACATGTGCTCATCATCAGGAGGTCAAAATTATATTATACAGCATCTGGTATCATCACACCTATAGGTGGCAGTCTCGTGCACCTGTGAATTTTGACCTCCTGACGATGAGCACATATGCTCGAAACATGTAGAGACATGAAATAAAACTTATTGTAAAACAAAAATTTTGTGCATCAAGTTGGTTAAATACTGAGTTATATATACTGGAATGCACGGTCAGCAAAACGTCAAAACATTTGGGATGTTATTATTTTATAAGTCAAGCATGTTTAAGGTAAAATTATGTAATGAGCGTTACGAAAGATTGATAAAGTTAAAAAAAAAACAGCCACGAGAAAGTCCAGCAATGTCATAATGGTAGTGGAGAATACTGTCAGGTTTTGCGCATGCCCTGTAACCCGTGTCTTGAGATCTTCTGGTGTCGGCAGAAGAGTGACAGACACTGTCGTTAAACAGATGCCCACAAGAAAAAATCCATGTGTGTTTGATATGTGGGTATCCCTACAGTTACAACATGCCTGCCGGTACGTTTCCTTTAGAAACACAACATTCCTTCACAAACCGCTTGTGCTAACGAAGGATCGATTCTTTGCTTGGCCGACCCCTCCTGTCATTGCCCCGAAACTGTCGCTGCACTATCAAAACACACTTCGTTTCACGAAATGCCAACACACAAAACGAAGAATGCAGCTCCACCCAGCGCCCAGAATGTGTAGCAGCCTGTAACCAAAGCACCAAATTCCCCCTAGCCCCAGTCCAACTTACCAATGATGTGTAGCCTAATGCACGGTAGCTTAAAGCACAATGTAATACCAAATTAAAGCCTTAAGAAGCATATATGGATATTGTAAGGGGGAGGGGGCAAAGCGTACCTCATACAAATGATTTTCTTTACAATATTTCTGCGAAGTGATGTGACCAATACACTCTATTCCTCTAATGCCATAAACAACGAATATCAGTCTCTCCTGCTACCTGTGTAGATGTAACCAGGTAAAAGTAAGCTTCTCTCGCCAATTCGTAAGTAAAGATGCCTTAATACGCCTTCTACCACGACTCATGAAAAACATTTAAAATTACTTCCAATCTTATTAATTTTACACAAAGGCATTTGCTAATTGATGGATCTTACGAGCCGGTGGGCGGGTGGAAGTGCTCCGGAAAAGAAAAAAGAAGGAAAAAAAAAAAAGAAGCATTGACATTAAGGATAAAATTACATTCAGACGGGAATAGACCCAATGCGTTTAAAGAGACAGCAGAATTACCTGCGTTCACGGCATTGCGAAACATCGTTTTGTCGACGACTTTCCACATTGAAAATCCCCTGTCTCCCTCCCGAAAGGCTGGCCAAAGACATTCAAAAGCAAAGAGTTTGGAATATTTTCAAACATCTCATTAAAAGATGATACTTTGAAGACATTCACCACGATTGGAACAACGAAGGTTGGGACAGTCGACTGAAATGAATTGTCGCAGAACAGACATTAACTGTATGCTGTGGTGATGCAAGTATTGTATATCTGGATTCGGTTTACAGTAATCATTACTGTATATAATCAGCCAACAGACACAACTATCTATAAGGCCATTACTAACTATGTAGTCCTTCCACAGTCAGCTATGAAGATTACTCAAAGTTACAGCATGTCGTTGACTAAATTAGGACTGCATTGTCACAAACAAAAGTCGTTTTCGGTACTGACGATTTACAGAATTCTACATTTATCATATGGAATCTCTAAACTGCCGTAAGAATGGACTCCCTAAACAAAATTGTTCCAGTAGGCACAAGACTCCAGCATTTTAGTTTTCTACGGCTTGATGTTGCAGATTCAGGTCTCCTGGGTTGTCAGGCAACGGGGTTATTGATTCGCCTTCATCTTCAACAGTGGAGTCATAGAAGAATTCCAAATGACGGTGGAATGTTCCTTCAAAACATCGGCGTTGTACGTTGAACTTCTTCCGAAATGCTACACGAACTCCACTATATTAATTAATCCTCCTCTGGATCCATTAATTAGCGTTACATTCCGCAGTATAAATTGAAGTTCCTTAAGTTCATAATAATATAAACTGGATGAAACAATAATAATTTTATTGACAATTTCAATCATCTCAACATGTTTCGGACGATAATTTCGCCCATCCTCACGAGCACTAGACTGTATTTACAGCTTGTGGTATAATGCATCTACGATGCTGCCTGCTGGCAGCATCGCAGGTGCATTACACCACAAGCTGTTCCGGGTCTGTCATATTAATTTCCAGGTGTCAACTGTTCTTAGTAACCTAAATATTCATCAATCATTTGCAATATATCTTGGTGCACGTACAGTCTCTTATCGTTCGCTTCTCTCCCGACCAAGGGCATTACGATAGTCACAAAGAAACTCGCCAACATCACGTTACAGTTGATAAAATGCTTTTGTTACCCTTTACGGATGAAACGAGATGCTTTATTTATATGCTCAATTCATACCGAGCAGTAAACAAACTCCATCTCGTTTAAATTTAACATTCATATGTCCGTGCATCGCTAATACATCCTGAGAGTACAACCAACAAGATGCAACTTTTCTCAGTTTATTTATTTCTGTAAGATGCTCTACATGTTTCAGGCGGGTTTTCGTCCATCATCAGGAGCTCAAAACTGCACATACAGCGTCAGGCATTTGTCAGACCATCATGGTCTGACAAATGCCTGACGCTGTATGTGCAGTTTTGAGCTCCTGATGGTAGACGGAAACCACGTCTGAAACATGTAGAGCGTCTTAAAGAAATAAATAAAATCAGCAGTACCAAATCAGTGTATCCCACAATTACTAAAGCTTGCTGCTTCCCTTAGGATCACAGAACAATTCTGAAAGGGTGAAACTTGTCAACACCTTAGGAGGCCATAAATTTAATTGATGTTGTCTAACCACACAGTGCTGTGAGACAGAGGCGGTGAAGGTTTTGAATATGGTCTCCTGAGCTACCAAGTGCCCGGAAGAACCTGCAGCTTACAAGTTAAACACCCCAGAAATTGGAAGTAACACCTTCTTTCTAGCATACTATACCATACCATAACCCAGAACGCAATTCAAAACGAGGCACAACGTCACTTGCTGCTCATGTCTAGTATGACATGACAGTCGCTTACGGCATAATACGTGCAATCTCGTACCACCGACAATAATAAGACGATTAGACTCAGTATAACTGCTGAGCGAATTGGACGGCCGGGGTTCACTTCCTACGCAGGTGGCAATATTTTTCTTCGCCACCACAATAAAAGAGGGTCCGAGGCCAACAAACCGGAAGCTCTTGATATCTGGCTCCAAGCATACATACAACTAGAATCCACGTCCCCTACAGGCAATCACGGAGTGTTAATTAATCATAGGGGCAAATTTACCTTCACCGCGCGATACGCGTTCGGTAATTCAAACATACTTCGTCACGAAGTTAAAACTTTTCTGGTTGTAGTTCCGGTCCTTCAAGATCACAGATACAACCACCTGGAAAGTACATAAAATCTCAGTTCCATCATTATCATACATATAATTGTTGCGAAATCATCAGCCTGGACCTTCAGCTTACCAGAACGCACGCACTTAGTACTTGAATCGGGCAGACTTTTCCGCTCCAAGTGAAAACGTTACTCGGGAGCTACAAGGAACAAACACTTTAATCATTCAAAACGGTGGCAGTAGAAAGAGTATAAACCCCTATAGAACAGGCATTCCCAAACTGGGGGTTGCAACAGCCTTTAGAAGGGGACATAAACTCACAACACACTACAGAAAACATTACAGCTTGCAGATAGCACTGAATAGGCACTGGTACTACAACCTGAGTCGCAATACATGTGTTATTTACGATTTTGGTTCGCGGACAGAGAGGTGTCACAAACACTGCCTCACAATAAATGCATCGGTTTATTGATACATGACATTCCCTTGGCACACAAACATGCCTATAAAGAGCCACCTGTTCCAGCGATTCTCTGGAAGCAATTTTAACTCTCCAGGAGACATTTTCTACCCAGACACATCCTCTACTGTAACAGATACACACAAAAATTATCATCTCATTCAGACCTTCAACTACAATGCGGTTAATTATAAATAATTAAGAAATCGACGTCAGGTTTCGTGAATTAAAAAAAAAGGCCTGCAAAACACGAACCTGCACTAATGTAGGCCCATAACTAACACGACACACTTCATAATCTTGCCAGAAAAAAGAATCGTATAGAATTTAAAGATGAAGAAATGGGCATGCAACCACTGAATGTTGCGGGGCGTCACAGGTATGCATTCGGCCGCAAAATCACCTAATTTTATGGTTAATTAACTTTTTATTCTTAAAGAAAGTAAACTTGGATATGCATTAGATCATAAAAGTCGCCGAAATCAATAAATTTCACAGCAGTAGTGTCTTGCTAATTACGGATTCCTGATTGCGCGTTCCCTTGCTTAACTGCAGCCTTCATCTGCGCTTGTTTTACACCATCGAAAGTTTAGGTTCATAACAAATATTTCAGTTAACAGAATGGGGGGAAGGCCATGGCCCGTTACAAGTTACTTTCCAGTAATCTGCCAGAGGTCTTTCGGTAAATCATGAAAATCCGGACTGGACAACAAGTCTCTGTAACGAAATTCGAAACCGTGACCACCGAAACATGAACGAACAGCTACAATTTCTCAACCACGGCGTTCGACGACTTGGGCGGTACGCCGCTTTTAATTAGCAGCTGACCTGTCCCGAACAGTCATGTACGTTAACTGAAACGGTAAAACACTAACGAGTCCACGACTCATCAACTTCAGGTACAGTAAAAGAAAACACTCCCAGTGTGAAACATTATTTTGTGGTTGAATAGCCAAGTAATAAATATTTAGGCTTTGGGAGGAAGGTAGGAGAGCTGACAGCTTACTTTAAGGTAATACATACCTACAGGTGCACAGTATATAATTCAGTACGCCTCTCCGTCACGCTATTTATCTCTAGTAATGATAGTGGACAAGTTCAAATACAAAAGTTGTTCGTTCCATTGAGGAAAACTTTGAAATTTGCTTTTACGTACAGAGCTGCAACTTAAAATCAATTTCTCACCCTATTATTCCGCCCCCCCCCCTTCCCAATAAAACAAGTACTGAGAGAGTAATGTAACTAAGTAGAGTCAAAATAATTAAGCAAACATTCAGTTGCGTGTCAAATTAATATCTTCTTTATTTCCATACAATTAAGATGCAGCAGCAAGGCCATGAAAGAAGGAGCATTCTACAGCGCTTGATTTTCTTCCGTCAAGAAAGAAGCGAGAGACGAAGTATGTCTTTGGGACAAGCCATAAAAAAAAATCCTCAAATTGCGGTGCAGATTTTGCTGCATGGACACGCTAGTCTTCCTCACACAGAAATATTATCGAATGACGTCAGCACAGTTGTTACAATACCGTAAGCGCTGTTAAAACTAACTTGTGATTGACCAAGCATGTAACTTGAATGGGAAGTCTTCGGAAACGTACAGATTTTTACAGCAACATCTGCCGGAAAACGAGTTTGAAAGATTCAGCAATGCGAGGATGTTATTAAATCAACAAATGCATCGCGATGGGACAACAACGAGACTGGCTGCATGTCGTGTTCAAAGGGAAGCGTTTCATATTAGTTTCTCATTTAGTACGGACAATACAATACACGCTTTACACAAGAGAAGCAACTGAATTTCAAGTTCCAAAATTTAATTTAATTCTTTACAGCCTATATGTGGATGTGTGAGTTTTGTAATGTGTGGGTGTTTTGGTAATATGTGTATTTGTATTTACTGTGTTTTGTATTGTTTCGTTTATGTATATTTACCCTTATTTGTTACTAGTGAAAACGCAATTGCAGTAAATAATAATAATTATAATAATTTATTACACCCAATCGCTTTGCTACACAACTGAAGAGCTTAACAATATACTACCCTCAAATGCAACCTTCCGGAAAAGACACGACAAACCTGTACGAAATATCGGAGCAGCAGTGTTGCTACAGCGAAATCTAACGTCCTTAGATACCTCTGTTCTGTTATAATATCTATGACTAATACGTAAAATTATTCAAGTTTAACGTCGGTTTTCCGAACTGTACGCTTCGAATCCCTTTTAAAAAAATTGAGCAGACACACTATTCGAATTACTGATTACGCCATGTTGAACCTCAAAGTAAGGTCTACATGCGGAGTTTCCTGGGTTCTTTAAGGGCAATACGAGTACATATCAATTTATGCGAAGATACGCATCCCATACATTGCAACGCACTGATTCCCGTTCTAGACCCCCCCCCCCAAAAAAAAAATCAAACTTGAGATGAATGACATATGTTCTACAGCCGCAACTCAAATTCCTATGGTCGCAACCTTCGATTCATCGAAGGAATGATGTCTCCTAAGGAAAATCCGCAATGACCATTTTTGACAGTGCGTGAAAACCTGCAAATTTCTCAGGTCCGTACTTTGAAAATACACCACAAAGTTGCAGAATTGATAACGCGTATTAAATTTAGCCTAACCCACTAGTTTAGTTTACCTGCTGGTCACGGAACTCAAATTCGTTTCGATAAATATTTTCTTTTGCAGCTTGGCAAATACAATACCTTGCGAAAAGTAGCTATACTTGTATGCATTTGTTATAAAAGTTATTCAAACCTAAAATAAATTTAATTGTAGTTCATTTTCTACGGTAGACACCGGTACAACCGTCCTACTTTGATGAAAAACGACCAGTGATTTTCTGAAATTATCAAGATGAGGGGCTTACAAATTTTCCAAACATTTAAGATCCACCTCCGAACTCTTGGCGCTAAAAGGCCATACAAAGCACGGTCCAAACTGAAGACGCACGACTCTAGAGCAACCAGTAAATTCACTGCCACCTGGCGCCTTCTGCTTGGTAACGTCAGCAGACACATAGTCATATTGGAATGGAAAAACCCGCAACAATTATGCGGAAAATATACTGCGCCACCACACATAGACTAGTCGCCCGGAGGTCGAGGTGCCCGGGAATTTGTATACCCCAGTCACAAAAATATGGCGTGCATGGTTTTACGACTTTCTCCTCTCAGGAACCAACACTGCAGCAAACCTCGTGGAAAGAATTGTAACTGCAGGAGATACTAAGCAAATGCATAATGCTACACATGAACGTTTCAAACCACGTGCGACAACTAAAATTCTTCCTATTTTAGACGTTATTTACATAGCGGTCTTGTTGGCTACTCTACTGTGCGCTTCCCTTCATTTTCGACAGCTGTCCTTAGTCACTTCCCGTCGCCTCACTCAAATTATAGGACTTCGACGTGCCATGACACGACGTGTTTGTTGAATGTGACACGTCTTTGCGAGACTAAAGAAAATACTGTGTACTTTCTTTATATATGGCGAGTAAAACCTCAATGCAAATTGCAATAAAATGAACTAAACGCACTCCGACATGGTCAAATGGAACAGCGGCGAGGACTAAGTTTATTGCTGTTACATGAAACAGTCTGAGTTAAGTGTGATAAGAGTTGTCAGATAAAATAATTTCCCTCTATATACGCACTAAGGCCCTATGTTGCACATAGGAACGAAAGAACATGATGACATTCATACTAACTTAAATAAGTCATTATTCCTCTCTCCCGCCCCTTTACCTCACCACTACCCGTCACTTCGATATTCAACCTACTAATGTTCTGCAATCTGCCCAAACATTAGAGAAACAGTGCAGTCTAAGCACAGACAGTAGGTCGTGGTGTCGGAAATACTATATAATACGCTTCACAGTTTTGGGGATGTGACATATACAGGAGCAAAGTCTTGCCTTCAATTGCAAAAACGAACCTTATCACAGCCATCCGTTTACACCTCGTCCAGTAATGGAGCGGGGAAGTTGCTGATAACATACAAAAAAATAAGTTGTTGCCCGATAACGCAGTTCATCTTTTAATAAGACGCCATAAAGGCCAGGTTCATGAAAATCTGGCCCAACAATTAAGTTGCGTATAATTTTAGAAGAGAAAATTTTGTCAATAAAAGTTCTACTGCAACTTTGGTTAACCCCATATCTCTTTCCTCTAAAGTAACCCAAAACTCGGTCAACAATAAACATCAAAAGACCACACATACCAACAGGAATTACCTCATCTCAAAACAACGCCAAGAAGCGCGTAATTTACTTCCATTGCTCTGAAATCCAATGACCATGCATTATGAACAGCAACTGTTCACACAATGAAACATCATGTTGACTCTAACAATATTTAAAAACTCCTCTTTCGATACTTCAGGGAAAACATTGCGCCTCCATTAAACACAGCAGTTGGTCAGTTGGACAATACCACCATTGCTTCTGAGAACGACAACAATATACTATAACGTAACAATGAGGCCAGTAAGCATAACCACTGTAGCCTTTGAAAAGCAGTAATTGTTACATATTATGAGAGTGTGTGTAGCCTTAATTATACCGCGTGCAAAGCGCATGAGCTGTATTATATTGCCATCTGTGGCATGTCTGGCTGTGTCATATCTGTCGACATAATTTCTTAAACAGAACGATTTTCGGGGGGGGGGGGGTATTAGACATGAAATGCTCCTTCTGATTTTCTCCACAGCTTTCGTCTGAAACATTTCTCTTTCTACGAAGCACTGAGCGAGATATTGTCATAAATGTGCATTAGTCTTCAAATAAAGTACCCGCGATTCTTGTCAGATTTTAATGAAAAATGACTTTCTCGAGGGATTTTCGAAAAATTATCAAACACCAAATCTCACGAAAGTCCAATTGAGAGTCCAGATGTTCCGTGTGGACAGACACACATCACAAAGCTAAAAGACGCTTCTCGAAATTTTGGGAACGCGCCTAAAAACACTTTTTCTCTGTTTCAATGAACACATTGCGTTTGAACTGCACAGAACAGTCGTGCAATGGGCCATAAACGCCCTTAACACCAAGAATTAAAAAAATAAGCATAATGAGTTAAGTTGAATTTCGAAACACTGGCTTGTAGGACGTATAACAGTCCCTCTGTTTCGAAGAGCTAAATCCTGAAATCGATGGGAGTGTAGTATACGATGTCGCTAAGTAAAAATGTGCAATTCAAGACCTAGACTGCCATCACATGCATAAGAAAAAAGCTGCGAAACGTATAAGTATGGAAGCAGTAACATTATTGAATACAGGGATTACTGTAATCCAAACTTCGGGGTTATGGGGTCGGTGGTACAGCACGGCAAGCTTCCGTCTTCCTCTTTCCACAAACCTTGGTGTTACAATTTGTGTCCAAAATGGGATTTCCAGCAACATTCGAAATGACATGGGTGCAAATCATCATCATATTTTCCTACATCTGCAGTTTACGGATGAGGACAATTTCAGTGTGTTTAACTACAACACGTGCCTTTCCTTCTACATGCACATCTAAGATACAACCATCTGTAGCGGGATGCTGTACAGTACGTTTCAAGATTGTCGAAAATTCGAATACAAAATGTCTCCACTTTTGTGGTAGATCTTCCTGATCAGACAGTGACAGCAGATTTACATTATGACACTGCGAATTCCCCTGAAATGTGGTACCTTCCTACCAGGCCACGCGGTATCACAAAGGAAATACAGTATCCTCAAACCCTCTCGCCATTATTTCAAATTTCACGCATAAAAACTCGTTACATCTGGCCCGATTCGGGGGAAAATTTATAATTGTTTTCATCAATCTGACATGAAATAATCAACTCTAAATTTCTGACTGTGACAGACAGGAATAGTTCTATGTAATAATACAGCATAACCTTATTACAAGCCGGAGTCATCAAGGCAAGGTAAGCTGCTTGATGAAAGTTGGTCGTCTCCTAGATAAGCCTTCAACTTCGGCAATTAGCAAGTTTTTAAACGTCATTTACCTGACATTACATAACATGTAATGTACATGTTCAGGCCCATTAAGGGGGCATATCGACCTAGACATTTGCATACAACAGTACAAAGTAACTTACTGTGAGGACACAAATGCACTGACAAGAATTATACTCACATGAACAGAGTAATATGCAAAGGAGAATAAGAAAGTGACGAAGTTTTTATTTCTTGTCCCTGAACATTCCGCAAATGGGGCTAGATTCGAATGTACAGGGGTGCTGATAAGTCTTTAGCCCGACCAGGAAGGAAACAAGCTAATGTTTCTGTCAGAATGGCGTGAATTTCCTTCGGTGCCTTGCCTTGCAGGAAAAAAAGTTGATGGCAGCAAACGTCTCGATGTTGTTGAAATCGCGCGCGTCCCTTACATGCTTTCGAGCTTGTTTCCTTCCTGGTCGGGCTACGGACTTATCAGCACCCTAGTAGGAACGAACGTGTTACAATACAATACCTAACGTTTCATATTTGCACTTATGACAAGCACTGCCACATACAACACCTCTATCTCTTTCTCTCTATTGCACTGCCAATAGAAATGACAGTGGAATGTCCCATTAAATTACACTTACAACACACTTACGATTTTATAGGCCCAGTGCTTCACAAAGTAACTGACACTGCACTAGACAGGGCATTCACGGGAAAATAAATTAAAAAATAAAACTAGAGATTCAGATCAAACTCTTGGCCGCCTGGTCAAAATAGTTCAAAGCGAGTAGACCTCGTTCGAACACAACAGTCGTCAAGAAGACAAAGCGCACTCTTTCGGCACTACATACAACGGTGGTGGGTTACATTTTTGTTAGCAATGACAGCGCCTATTTTCTGTCGTAATTCAGTCCTGGATACGAATTCCAACCTTACAGCATTACTACCATTACAAGAGGTCCTGACAGAAACGTGTCACTGACATCGTATTAGAAAGTAATGTATTCATGTGCTTTAAACATTTCATAATTACAAAGAATAACACAATTCTCAAAACTAACGGCCTTCCAGTCCCTCCAACAGATCCTACACAGAGGAAGCCTATAATGTATACATCACAACACACATGAAAGGGAAGTCAACGATTTCTAGGGTTGGTCCACCCTTTTTCCACTCAACACTTGTAAAAGGGGCTCAGTGTGTTAGATGTTAATTCTGGTTCCTTATATTGGAGAACTGTTGGAAATCTTAAAAAATAAAAGGAAAGGAAAAAGAAAGATAAACTCCGTAACAGCAAAGCTTGCTAGCCGCGGAAGAAAACAAACTAGCAAGTTCCCAACAAAAACGTATTTAATGTTCGGAATGCAACGGACGCGATTCGTATACAGACGTAGGCTCAGTTTGCTACTGCTTCATCCCTTCAACAGTAAAGCACTGGACTACTCCAGGCGTATAATTTTAATTTGACAAACGACTGTCAGTCACCTCTTCAAGTTACTTGTGATTGTTCCTGCACTGCTAGAGACCCTGGGTAAGATCACGTATGTCATATGCTAATCGGAAACTTCAATCCGTTCTCCTGAAACTTGCCCTTCCTTTCTTAACTTAACCCTTTCCCTAACACTGAACAGGCAAAACGTTTTCAAACCACAAGTGTCCAAGAGAAGGGAAGGATAGCTTGTGAATTAAAACACTGTCGCACTGCCCTTGTGCATACCTCCAAACCCTTCTCACAAGTTACTCTAAAGGGGGGAAAAAACCGGAAAATTGTCAGACGGCAGAACCTGAAGGAACAGAACAACTTGATGCTGTACAATAGTTGCATGTCTGCTAGGTGCTAGACAAAATATTCCACGTTAACAACCAAATTCTCCATGCTGGTAAATCCCACAGTAGTCTGGCTGGCTCCCCTCTTCCGACTCGACAAACCTGTCTTACAAGTGCCCTCAAGACCCAAACTACCGAAAAATGAACCTCGGAAAAGAAATTTCATGCCAGATTTTTCCTTTTCCTATAACATCCTTCATCCAGAATTAATAATACCAGCCATAAGCCAAAGGACATCTTTCCAAATTCTTCAAATGAAATGAAAACAACAAAGGAGGTGTAATTACAACCTAATAAGCTTGTATTACATTTAAAGGAATCCATGTACCAACAGTAGTAAAAGAAAATATCGATTCATCATGAGGTCAAATGGCAGGTTTGCGTGACTAAACCGTTTGCACGTACATTTTTATTTTTGCAACAATAAAAATGTCCTTGGAGTGAGCAGTCTCTCGCCATTTACAGGAGCGCTTCTTGAGAATTGCTAGCCACAACGAGAAATCCTTCATTTACAAACAGTGAAGTCATGTTACTTCATGGCACAAATGCAAATTATGGTTTAAAAACACAAGCTTGGCGCCTTAATTTGATGAGACAATGCAAACAAGTGGACAAGTTAGCAGTGCATAAAACTAAACAAAGACATCGCTGGCGCCTCCATGTAAGTTAGCGGGAGCCAGGTCTTCACCCTACGGGTATTTGTTCACCTTGGCGGCGCCTGGCGTGGTGTTACGTGTCATTGTTACAAACATGTTAAGACAGGGCACTTATAGTCACAACTTCCGGACGTGCTGCTCATTTGATCCAGTAACTGTAAAATTTCTACTACGCCAATATCAAATGTAACACCCTCTCTTATCTAAAATTTCTGCCTCATATTTTGAATACGAAACCCATAAAATAAAACAGGCAACAAAATAAGGGATCCATTTTTGAAGACTTCACTAAATAATGTAGGCGTCATCACACGGTAAAAATGGACGCTCCGTCGACAGAACACAACTGTAATCATTTCTCAGCACTTACGTCAAGCAAAACCATTGTTGTATGGGATGATTTATGCTGGAACATTAACGCATTTCGTGCTGAGATGCATACTCCCTACTAGGGCTCAAATGACAGGACTCCATGTATTGGCTGTTTGCCAAAGTGTTCGGTTGCGTACCAATTAAGTGGAAAAGTGAGTACACACGCGTCGGTTTTTTTCAGTCTCAAGACAAAGCGTGCTGCAAGCATCCCTGTTACTTGTTTACACCATCTTACACAGTCCTTCCGTTGCTGTGGTCCTAGAAATACGCAAATTAAACGACACTTTTGACTGTAATCAAGACAAATATTTCTCTTTTGAGGTATGGTACGATATGGTAAGAAATGACATATTGTAATTGCAAATGTCATTTAACATTCTATTAAATGCAACAAAAATCTCTGGTTCAATAATGTCTACATAAGCATAGCGACAAATTTCATATAAATGGACTGGGGCAATTCACTAAAATTCATGATATAAAATCCCCCTTGAATGAAAAAGAATGTAAGATTCTCTTAGCCAGCAACGTTAAACGACGGTGAAACAATTTCACTTTTCCAGGAAGAGCTGCAACCACGCCACATCAACTACTGTTTATCGCCACGGGCTGGAAATGGCCGGGATTAAAACCTCGATGGAGGCGAGATTTTCCGGATCCATTTAGACCGGTCCGGACCGGGGTCTCTTCGCCATGGGTAATGCGGCCGGGGCGTATGGGTACAGCCATACCACACCTCCCCTCTGTGCCTGCCTGGCGTGTAACAATACCGCCACAATCCTTTCTTACTTTCTGCTACAAATAAAATATAACTTAATTCCAGTGATGGCTTAAACACAAATTTCGGTCTTAATAGCAATTCCATAACACACTAATGTAAAAAGATGAGGTTTTTAAGCAGTGCAGCTGAAGACCTCAAGTCTTCTGAAATACTGTGTCCTGTCAAGTGGTAAACACCGACGTTTCGAAGGACTATAGTTCGTACTCAAAGTCAAAGAGTATAAAACCTGAACTGCTTGACCCTGAAGATGCAGGCACTGCAGTCCCTCCTGCATCCCTTAATGAAGCAAGGAACAGTTGAAACATGCAGATGGGTTTGAGGCCACGATTTTGAACAAACGAGCCTTCTGAAGGGAAATTATCATGTGGGAAATAACTTGAAATCGTAGAAACAATACATACTATACGAGACAAGGCAAATACAGATTTCTGAATGTTTAGTCCTACCAGTGCAGTATCGGAAATACTGACCCTTTAAGTTACACTGTCACACCAATGAACTTGGTGACCAAGTCATCAAACACTGTCCAAGGAAAACATTACCACACCACAGTGACTAATTCCAAACATAATGATGTCAGATGGCAAAAATTCCTTCACATTTGACTACCTAACACAACTTTTGTGCTGACTGGTATTGCACGTAATAATATTTAAAAACCCTGTTCCTTCACTCCCAGGAGTTTACAGAAATTCTCTTGTAATGACAACCTGTTTTTGGGAATTCAGCTAAAAGAAAACCCTGTTAATATGAAATATCAAAAGTGATGGAAAATTGCAACAAACATGCTTACAGCAAAATAATGGTGATAATGTAAAATTCTGGATGCATACAAGTATCTATTTAAATTCTCTAATATTCTGATTAAGAAAATATACGCAGCAGATTCAACTGCAGTTCATTCCTGCACATGCAATGCAACAATTTCCAGAATCAACAATCCGCAGTTAACTCACATTCACCTGAATGACTTGCAACACATCATGGAGGAATCTTCACTACTATCTCTCCTGTACGCTCAGCAGGAATACCATTACAAGTGGAGGCATCTTTAACGTCAAACACAAAAACTGTGTCTAAATCTACCATTAGATAGTTTCCACTTCAAAGACAGAATTGCAGAGAAAAAATGTGCCAAAAGAAGGGATGAACTGTAACACAGTGACAATACACCTAGGACCATTAAATAAAGAAAATTTCATTCAAAAGTTCAATTAGTCTGTGAAAATAATTTAATTTGTTACACGAATGTATAAATCCAGACACAGGACACTTACTGTGCAATATGACATGTCTAATGCAACTGGTTCACCAAAACAGTTGTATAATTTTAATTCAGGGTACTCAAAAAATCAGGTTTATATCTGACTCCAGGACAAGCTATGATTTGAAATGTATAGGACATTAAACAAGCATTTTACTGCGGTCATTAAGATATTTTGACCTTTTGTTCTATGACAGTAATAGACTTCATCTTTAACGGACGAAATAATAATCCACAATTCAAACTTTCAATGCTAACATCATTTGGCTTCTCCAATCTGAGACTCAGTACTCTTATCACACTTCAAAGTCATGTGATATAGATCCACAAATATTTAATTTTTTAAAGTCATCCACAGTACAAAGTTCAGTTACTGTTGGAACATCAATTTCCTAAAGTGAGCACATCAGTAGTGTTTAACAGGAATTCAAGTCTATCTAAAGTGGGCCTCTATGACAACCACATTTACTTCAGTATTTTACTTTACCACTGATTCTGTATTCCTATATTGTAGCCTACATTATCAGCATTTTTATAACCACTACTGAACTAACAATCCTACAAGTTTGATACAGTGGAACGTAGGTTAGAACTGGTAATATGTCAGGTCCGGTTAATGACACTTAAATCTGGTGAAACGTTTGCACTGTCAGATTTACTACAGCTGTTTGGTAGAATGAAGCCTATATAAGCAGAATTAAACATTTATGATTTTGTCAAATTCATATCAAAATTAAGAGTAATGTGAAGTCGCAACACTGGCACACTAAGATTTTGAGTAAACAGACTTTCTTTTTAAAAAAACAGTGCTACCTGAAAACTCTGTTGATGCATAACGTGTACAAGAAGGATTACTTTTGCTTTCAGATTACTCTACAAATTACAAGGTACACCTCATTACTACATAAACCAGTCCATTTCAGAATAGGAACATTACAGGCCTGAATGGAAACAGAAGTAAAACAAAAGCAGTTATTAGATGCAAAATTAACTCAAGAGGTGATGTAGTTTTATATTTTTTGTACCGTGCATTGTGACACAATTATGTAATGTTAACCAACAAACTGTACTATTCAAATTAATGTTTTAATTCAATTCTTCTTGTCTTCTACATGTTTCGAACATCTCATGTTCATCGTCAGTAAGACCTTATTGAAAATGCAGTTTATATGGTATGTTTTTTATGCATTTATGCAAGCAGTCTAGCAGGTTGGGGGGATGTATCCAGCACATCCACCAACAAGGAAAAAAGTGTATTTTGTTGGTTAACATTACATAAGTTTATGCAGTGTTTGCTTTTGGGGGAGATGTGAAACTGCAAAATGCATTTCGATGAAGACGGAAGAAAATTTATTAAATTAACTTTCTATACTCGAATTTTGTCTTGATTTCCATTAGGAATATTTGAGTTATGACATTCCGATTTTAATTATCCTAATTTGCACTAAAACTTTTTGAGCCCTATGCCAGTTAATACTTCTTCCAGACTCTCACAAAACAGCAGCCACAGAATTTTTTTTTTTTTTAAATTTGAGTGATGATCCTTCACAAATTAAAATTTATATTCCAAAATATATTCAAAGACGTCAATTTTCACATGGCTGTTAAGTCCATAACGATAAGAAAACCTCGGACGGCAACGTAAAGTTCGGATGTATGCCTATACATTGACATTTCATCTTAATTTAATAATCATGTTAGGTTAGATTAAAAAAACGCACACACACAAGAATTCGTGTTTAGCGTCTTAAGTAATACGTATTCGTCACCAATTAAACGAAAAGAGAAAAACAACAGTACTGCTCAACACGTTTTCAGAAAGAGCATACTTTGTACAAACGTGTAAAAGCTGTAAATAAAATGTGTAGTAACACACACCATGGCCTACACACATGACGTGCACGCATCATCGCTAGAAGACAGTTCACATTCCTTCTAAAGACGTAACAAGAGAACGGTACGTAGTTGAACATACGGGCAAAGTCTGTAGGCCTAATTTCCAGCGGCCTGGCAACCGGCTTTTTGCTGCTTGGGCTAAGCGCCGGTGCAGGAGCAACTGCTCTTCTCACGTAACGGTACTACGGAAAATCAATACTGGGCGACCGAACAATCCGCAATAAAGATTTTACGAGTTTGACGCAATATCTTTGAAAAGGCAAATATACAACAGCCTACGAATTTATAATATTTTAAATGTGTCAGCACATGACCTTCAACTTGTAACTGGCAGCCATATTGGATCGTGTGAGCAGGGAATGAAGCGCGTGATAGGCTGAAAGCATGGGTGTTGTAATACTCTGCACAATCACGGTACTGAAAAGCACAATTAGTTCTAAACACTGTACTATTTTATGACGTCATGAAACAAAATAAAAAATATACGCACCATTGAGTTTGTCAATCGCTCTATCGGCGGTAGTTTGATCCGTGCATTCGACGAAAGCATACCCACCACGCTTAACGAGTATAGTGGTACACGATAAACTATGTTCTTGGAAAAGCTGTCTTAACGTGCCTTCGTTCACGTCCGTTGGTAAATTCCCTACGTACAGCTTGCTCATTATTAGTTCGTCAGTGTCCACGAACGTTACACACTACAACGTGAAAGAATCACAAACTTATTAGCACCGTCCACACACAAACAAGAACTGCAACAGATAGAAATATGGAACGAAAGTAACCAAGCCAGCTATCCCACGACACGCCAGTGTCTTGCACAGAACTATGGCTGTAGCCGGGAAGCTTGAAAAAGTGCTTCTGCAGCCTGATTGGCCCAGTGCATAGCCACGTGGTCTAAATGATTCCCGCCTCTTCTCGTCATTGGTTAGCATTTTTAGTAGTCATACGAGGGGGGATAGTGTTCATATGAACGGATAATTACCAGCAAATGTAAGATATATATGTTAAAATAATAAGCTGATATCTATCGTAATACAGTCCAAACCAGAAAATTAACAACAGAACACAAGTATAATATTTTAATCAGCAGGACGTCCAGTTAGTTTCATAATGATGTTACAGTTGTTTATCTGATAAGGATTCTTCACCAAATAGTGTGGTGCAGTCCTGATAACACATGCAGCACATCCGCCTGACAACATAGGTCCGTGGTACGCAGACTCTGCATAAATACCGCTATGATTTATAAACAGAGATTGTTGCACTAAATAAACACAACATATCAGCTTGTTCAAACATGCAACAGACCAACAGAGTCGCAAGAACTTGTTTAGACCCTAGATCCCCTTTTCCACGCGTATTTCCCACTGGCTATCAGGAATTACATGCGTGCTTCTGGTAAAATGTAATGTGGTTCAGTAACCGACAATCAACACACAAAGCAACATATTTAATTGTTGAAGTATTTAAACATATGAAATGTCTACAGCAACAGTTTGTCCCTACTACTGAGAGCCTGGGGAACAGTATCGACACGTCTGACGAGTTTATCCAGACTTTAAGAAGTACATTTTACTGCACTCTTCATATTATGTCACTCGATTTTAGATCTATACAACTGAGAAGTATGAACAACTGAAAATCCCGTCTTATTCCATGTGACAACGCCGAAACAACATGTATCTATTACATTAACTAATGTTCATTTTAATGTTAAATTTTTATTTAATCACAAAAAAAGCAACTTAAGTAAAACAAAAGCAAAACAAAAAATCGTGATCTCAGTTTGGTAAAAGAAACTGTACAGGCTTTTACGTGTTTCAAGTAGTATTTAGCCTGATGATGAAATTTAGGGTCGAAGTTTTTTGCAATAGATAATACAAATAAAATCGTGCTCAACAATTTTTTACTCATTTAATGTAGCTATCTTACTCGAGTTTACGTAAGTACAAACGACTTTCTTTCAAAATTTTAATTTACCCCTGGCCCTATGTGAAATATTCAGTCCTACAAAATGACTGCTTATAGTATATTCGTATATTCAATTATTAATAATAACATGATTACAAAGTTGTTTCCGAAATTAGACTAAATATCATCATGTTCACTATCGTCGTCGTTACCGGCGCTTTGCCGCGCTCCGTATTTTGCCATTGCCTCCTTCCTTGCCATTGTTTTGCAGTAATACTTTATATTAATTCTTCAAAGCCTTTGTTTGGCATGCAAGATTGTGTTGATTTTGTTATTTTGCACTAGAAAGTGAATCAACAACTTAGTCGTCGCCATCATCACGTTATTATCTTCCTTCATAGGTTGACATTTCTACAAAACAGGTTATGTACTACGTTTATAAAATTTTTCAAGAGTTTACAAAATGCGGTACATCACGAACAACTTTAGCAGATCAATAATTATGTTTTGAAGAGGGTCATCTTTCAGTTTCCAACGCTTTGTCAACAGACAATGACAAGGCATGACAATTTAGTCACTAATTACTTGCAATTATTCACACATATTTGTCATTGACCTACTCTGTTACTTAAATCTTTTTAATAATAATCGAATCTATATATTGATTCGTATAAATTATTAACTAAAGAAGGTATTTTACTTAAGGTTTCGAACACTTTAAGATAAGAATTGGCGCCACGTTTATTAAAAAATTCGGAAGCCACTAATCCGACAGCCACTCAGCGCCATATCTTAATGAACCTGAATCCTCAGCTACACCGTTGTGGCCAAATCAGGTCCCATATCTCGGCATATGTCTTTCCTATGTGATATTACAGGCTTCACTATGGCATTGACATGCTTTATTATTTAGTTTTAATCAATGGAATGACAGCTTGTAGGATGGAAGAACAGTGGTGGATGACAGGGCATTTTCCCTTTGTCGCAGCCCCTAAATTGGCTTTGGGTAGCATCAGAGCTCCTATCTAATAACAACTAACAGTCTCCTTCAGTTCCTTTAATTCATTTTGTTTTCAAGTTCCTCGCACATACACGAGAAAATATCGACATATTTTAACGTTTCATACCACAGAAGTTAACACTTAAATAACTACTCTTTAACAGAGAATTCACATTAGGCCAACTCTCTCCCTCTCTCTCTCTCTCAAAAAAGGCAACTATTTTCGAAAATCGTAACGTATTCCCTTTACACTACACGCCATAAAACTCTTTGATGGAGGGGTGTTTGGTACAGTTCCACTCATTCTTATACTCGGCGCGTTAGATGGAGGTCAGTGGCTAGCTTCAAACCCCTGCCACTTTACCCCCGGATAAGAACCTGATATCTAACGAATAGGAGACTGTTTTAGCACCAAAACCCATTAGAATGTTCTGTAAAAAAAAAAAAAGTCTCTTTCTTTTACCGGAATTCGAACCACGGACCATCCAACCCGTGACCTAACCACTACACCGAATACGCTATTCGGGGTCCCAATTAATTTCGAAAAAGACATTAATCCTCTGGGCTTTGAAATGGAGATGCAGGATTTTTTTTGTGAGGTGGGAAGTGAATATCATATGCACTTGGACGAATTTCATTGGAAGAGTTGCTATTGTCCAACACGCTACTTCCCCCACGCTACCGAACTGTACAAGCAGTTCCTCACCCCCACGTCTCACTAACACCCACCTTCAGGGCTCAGCATACCATTACTGATCTCATGCGCAACGACAACCAGTACAATCAAGAATTTCTTCATGAGGCCGGCGATGTAGCTGAAGCGACGTTGTGAAACACCGTCGCGACGCAAAATACTAGCCGTAATCCTGCCTTGTGTTTTTAACAACCAGAAAATTAACGTTGTGCAGCTCACGTCTTTATTATTTATTGCTCAAAAATTCCGTAATACTTTTTTTAAAAAAAGATAAAAATTGCAAAATATTGAAATGTTCTATATTTATCTCGCAAAGAGGTTGGTAACTCAAGTCACTCAATTATTATACCAATTACTGCACATATATAAAATTTATAAAATTTACACATTAAAACGCTTCGACATGTTTCGGTCCTAGGACCATCATCAGGGAGCCATATCGTCCTTGCTAAAGCCACACTATAAAAAGTCACATTAATTTCGCTGTACCAGTAGGGTATTGTGGCAGCATACCGTGTTGTGTTGTGTTGTGTTATGTTATGTTGGCATGCTGCCATAATACCTAACCGGTACAGCGAAATTAATGTGAATTTTTAGAGTGTAATTTTAGCAAGGACGATATGGCTCCCTGATGATGGTCCTAGGACCGAAATATGTAGGAGCGTTTTAATGTTTTAATGTGTAAATTTTATAAATTTTATATATGTGCAGTGGTTGGTGTAATAATTGAGTAACTCGACAACATGCACGGCGTAACAACGAAAATAAAAATTCACTGGTAAAATTAGACTGTACCTGGTATGTGCCCAAAAAGATAAAATGGTATCTGTGACAGCGGGTTTTACATTTGGTTTTTTCCTGATTGCAAGGTGGAGACTTTTAATGCGTGACTCCTGAACTTGAAAATTTGGTGACTGGTTGGGATAACACTTTCATTTTCGAGGGAGTTTGTCTTCAAGGACGTTATCCTGACTGATACTATAAATAATCGTCTTAGATATGCAGTATAAAGGAGCCCTTGGTCTGTACTTTAGTGCAGAGTTCGATTGGTCTACCACCCTCGCAATTAAAGTATTGAAAGACAATTTGCTTCACATTTTATGATTTATTTTTTATCTTTGTTCTTCCTTTCTTTCTTTCTTCCTTCCTCATCCTATATTTCTTTCTCCTTCCCGTCTCTCTGTCTCTTCCTTAGTAATTCTGAAGCAAAAGAAGTTTTCTGTTGCAGCATGGACCTCATGGGAATAATCCGCAACGAAACCTTCATCGATCGACCCTCTGATCTCTACGGAAGTCAGCTGCTACCCGTCAGAAACAGGCCAAGTGAGGGGATGGTTCATTCTCGTGTAAGACGCCCCTTTCACAGAGACTCCAAAACATATTCACAGGCTTATCGCGCCTTAGCCTGTTGTGTACTCTTATATATTTTACGACGGCTTCAGCTGCTTTGTTTAAATCGCATCGAATGATAAGTTCTTTAGTGAATAAAGAAATGGAGATGATGCACCAGGAAGCGGTCGTGGCCTGCTTTTACTTACTAGCCCAAAATTTGCCTGGATGGCCTTAAAATAGCCGGTCTTACTGCAGCGGTTTCAACCAAAACTCTGTAGAATGCTAAGCATGGCCCCTAACACGTGGACCGCGCCCTTCCCTTCTTACGCGTCAAACCACTGCACTAAATCCTGGCAGCGTTGCTCAGTCGGTCATTTCAATCTAGCGGCAGCAAAGGAGTACTCGTAATTCTGGTAGCTAAAGTAGCAATAACTAGGGGAGCGGTGTTAGTGGTATACGTACTTACTTACTCCATGGTACAAAGTCCTTCTTGCGCAGCTAACTGGTTTGCAGCTAGTCAAGAAATTCCCCGCATTTCACGGAAACCGACGGTTCATTACCGCACTCACAAGCCTCCGCCACATGTCTCTATCCTGGGTCAGCCCAATCCAGTCCATATACCCACATCCCACCTCCTGGAGATCCATCCTAATATTATCCACCCATCTACGCATAGATGGTCTGTTTTCCTCCGGTTTCCCCACCAAGACCCTATACACCCCCCCTCACCCATACGCGCCACATGCCCAGCCCATCTCATTCTTCTCGATTTTATCATCCGCACAATATTGGGTGAGGAGTACAAATCATTTAGCTCCTCGTTATGCAATATCCTCCATTCCCCCGTTACCTCGTCATTCCTACGTCCAAATATTCTCCTCAACACCATGTTCTGAAACGCCCTCAGCTTCCTTTCCTCCCTCAGTGTCAACGACCAAGTTTCACGCCCATACAAAATAAAAGGCAAAATTACAGTTCTATATATCTTGATCTTTATATTTTTGAATAGCAACCTGGAAGACAAAAGGTTCTGCACCGAACGATAACAAGCATTTCCTGACCTCAATTTGCTCTTAATTTCTTCCGGAATAGAATTTTGATTTATTAAAGTTGTTCCCAAATATTTAAACTCTTTCACCCTCTCGAAGGTACTATTATCAATCCTCACACTCTGAATTCGTCCTGCGGTGTTAGTGGTATAGGAGTAGTAATGACGTAATATGTTGTTTAACGGTAACTTAGCACAGACAGGGCAAGTAGCTTGAATATCCATATAAGTTAAAGCGGGAGTGCACGAATCTCAGTCGTCAGATTGCCCAGGAGAATAAATTTTGTGGCGCATAATGTTTATTGGTTCTCAGTATGGGGTTGCCTCATGTCACTCAATTGGCACCGACGGTTGTGAAGTGGCCCTTAGATTTTTGGAAAATCTGTGCACCCCTGAGTTTAAACATTTTATCTTAACGACATTGTAAGGGGGGAGGGGAGGATAGACCCTACATTTTGTAAATTCTGATTCAGTAACCGAGATCCCGAAACCCTAGGCGCAATATATATGTAAGTTGTGTCTTCTGATTAGTAAGTTCGAAAATTGGTGTTATTAAGCCACCTTACTACCTACATGGCTACGTACCTACATACTAACTGCAGACTTACACACAAACATACATACATACATACACACACACACACACACACACACACACACACAAACATACACCTATCTACCTATTCATCCATCCATCTGTCTAGTCTAATCTAGTCTAATATAATATAATCCACCCATCCATCCATCTATCTATCTATCTATCTATCTATCTATCTATCTATCTATCTATCTATCTATCTATCTATCTATCTATCTATCTATCTATCTATCTATCTATCTATCTATCTATCTA
>Ga0131853_10004587_pt1 | contig 24767 bp, 25 predicted proteins | sample TergutLab28metaG_FD_92764 | JGI IMG/M metagenome (GOLD analysis project Ga0131853, IMG submission 92764) | Labiotermes labralis P1 segment gut microbial communities from Petit-Saut dam, French Guiana - Lab288 P1 (version 2) (version 2) | ecosystem: Host-associated > Arthropoda: Insects >...
ACAAACGGATTCCACCTTTTTTGCCTCCGGCGCACATACAACGAAACTTCCTTTTGCGTTCTTTGCAAAAGGTTAGTTGAGTTAATGCAAGCCTTAGCCGCCATTGGCTTCGCCAAAGGCGAAAGCTTAGGGCGGTTTAGGCAGGTGCTATCATGCACTTGTCGGCAAAAAAGCATTTCGCCTTCGGCGAAATGTAGGGCAAGGGCTTTGCCTACAAGCTGAAGGCGGCTTTTCGCCGCCTGTTCAGCTTGTTTACGCCTTCGTGAGCATACCCTCGAATTCTTCAATCGGATGCACGCCGATGCGCTTGTCCAGTTCTTCGCCGTCTTTGAAGAGGATAACGGTGGGAATCGTCATCACGCCGTATCGGACGGCGAGTTCTTCCTCTGTGTCCACATCTACCTTGTAGATTTTGTGTTGACCCTCGAATTTGCTCGCCAGCTCGTCAATGACGGGGCCGAGCATTTTGCAGGGACCGCACCAGTCGGCGAAGAAGTCTACCAGAGTTACGCCCTCGGCGATGGATGCGTCAAAATTGTCTTTGGTTAGTTTGGTTGCCATGATTGTGTCTCCTTTGTTGTGTTGTAGGGGCGGCGTTTTGCCGCCCCTGGATTTTGATTGGATGGTTGTGTGGGGAACGTGCGGACGGCCAATGGCCGCCCCTACAATTATGCGGCGGGCGGGATGCGGGGCGATGTGGGCATCGCACCCTACGGTTTGGCGAGATATTCTGCCGCGGCAAGGGCGGCTATTTGCCCTTCACCTACGGCTTTTGCTACTTGATACGGTCTGCCTATGCAGTCGCCTGCGGCGTAGACGCCGGGGATGTTTGTCTGCATGTTGCGGTCTGCTTTGATGTGATTGTCTTCAATCTCCAGCCCCGGCAGCAGACTGGTCGGGGCGATGGTGCTGCGGAGGATGAACACGCCCTGACAGGGAATGGTCTCCTCCCCTGCTTGTACGGCCTCGACTTGATTTTCGCCGAGGATAGTGAGTTGTTTGCCTTTTACGACGGGGATAGCCTCGTTTAGACCGTCTAAGCTTCGGCCGTCGGAAATGACGGTGACGGTACTCCCAATCTCATGCAAATAGTTGGCCTCATGCACGCCCTCTGCAGAACGGATGACGACGCAGACCGCCTTTTTGCGGTAGAGCATCCCGTCACAGGTCGCGCAGTAGCTGACGCCTTTGCCTAACAGTTCCCGCTCGCCGGGGAAAGCCGCCGATTGGACGATACCTATGGCTAAAATCACCGCATCCGCCGTGTAGAGGTCCGCGCCGCAGGAGATGGTGAACTTGCCGGACATGGGCATGATACTCAGAACTCGGCCGCTGACGAAGTCCACGTCTTTTTCCTTGGCCTGTCCGATGCAGTATGCAAGGTAGTCTTTCCCTGTCGTGCCGGGGACACCGAGGATGTTTTCCAACCACTCGGCCTTGTACAAGCCGGTCGCCCGATAGTCGCCGGAGAATACACGGACGCTCTTATTCCGCACTCGCCCGTTCAAGGCCGCCGACAGTCCGGCAGGGCCGCCGCCGATGATGGCAATGTCGCTGTGCTCCATGGGAAATCGCCTCCCTATTTCCTTTGTAGGGCGCGATGTCCTCATCGCGCCGCATCGCCCTCGTATATTCGTCACACGGCGCGATGAGGGCATCGCGCCCTACACCTAGAGTATACCTGATTTGGACTTTTATGTAAATAGACTTTAAATTTTGTTTACTTTCTTGTATAATCAGGTGTAGCCATCTTTGAAGGAGGACGCATCCATGTCTGAACATATCAAAACCACCGAGCCGACTGAGGGCTCCACCAATTTCATACACGCATTTATCGAGGAGGATACCGCACCGGGCGGCCGGTGTGCAGGCGAAACCGTCCATACCCGCTTCCCGCCGGAGCCGAACGGATATCTCCACGTCGGACACAGCAAGGCGATTTGCATCAATTTTACCACCGCGCAGAAGTACGGCGGACTTTGCAATCTGCGGATGGACGACACGAATCCGGCGAAAGAAGACACAGAGTACGTCGATGCCATCCGAGAAGACGTGCGTTGGCTGGGCTTTGACTGGGGCGATAATTTCTTTTACGGCTCGGATTATTTTGACACGCAGTTTGAGTTGGCCGTGGGCCTGGTCGAGAAAGGTATGGCCTATGTGTGCCAGCTATCGCCCGAAGAGTTTAAGGCAAACCGCGGCTCCGTGGGCGTTCCGGCGGTCAGTCCGTATCGGAACAGGCCCGTTGCAGAGAGCTTAGACCTCTTCTTGCGGATGAAAGCAGGAGAGTTTGAGGCGGGAGCTATGACGCTTCGCGCAAAAATTGATCTCACATCAGGGAACTTTAACATGCGGGATCCCGTCATATATCGTATCCTCCACACCGACCACCACAGGCAGGGGGACAAGTGGTGCATCTATCCCATGTACGACTATGCCCATCCCTTGCAAGATGCGTTGGAGGGGATTACGCACTCGCTTTGCTCTTTGGAGTTTGAAGACCATCGGCCGCTCTACGACTGGGTTGTCGAACATACCGGGGTGGCGCATAAGCCGCGGCAGATTGAGTTTGCGCGGCTGTTTATCAATTACACCGTGCTGTCCAAGCGCAAACTGCGGAAATTGGTGGAGGAGAATTTCGTCTCCGGGTGGGACGACCCCCGGATGCCCACTTTGGCCGCTATGCGGCGGCGGGGGTATACGCCGCAGAGTATACGCAACTTCGCCGAGCGCATCGGCGTGAGCAAGGCCGCGAGTGTGGTGGAATACGCGTTCTTGGAGCATTGTCTGCGGGAGGATTTGAACGCCACGGCACAGCGGGCTATGGCTGTGTTGCGGCCCGTAGAGCTGGTGATTACGAACTATCCCGAGGGGCAGACGGAGACGTTCCAAATCGACAACAACCCCGAAGATCCGAACGGCGGGACGCGGCCTGTGTCTTTCTCCCGCAGTCTTTGGATTGAGACGGAGGATTTCATGGAGGAGCCGGTGAAGAAGTACAATCGCCTCTTCCCCGGGAACTTTGTTCGGCTGAAAGGTGCGCATATCGTGCGTTGTACCGGGTGTGAGCGTGATGAGGACGGGAATGTCGTGCGTGTGCTCGCCGAGTATGACCCCGCCCTGCCCGCAGGGAGTGCACCCGAGGGCATCAAAGTCCGCGGGACGATTCATTGGGCGGCCACGGCGACAGCGGTGGACGCTACGGTGCGGCTGTACGACAACCTCTTCTCCGACCCCGACCCGGATGCGGCGGATAAGGATTTTCTGGCTTGCTTGAACCCCGATTCATTGGAGGTTCTGACGGGATGCAAGGTGGAAGCCGGGCTTGCGGATGCGGCGGCACCCGCGAATTTCCAGTTTCTGCGGACGGGGTATTTCTGTGTGGATAGTAAGGATTCTGTGCCGGGGCGGTTGGTGTTTAATCGTAGTGTGGCGTTGAAGGGGAGTTTTAAGAAATCGTAAAATGTAAAGTTTAGAATCTAGAATGAAGGACGGGGTTTGGCCATGAAAAAGGGAATTTTGCTTGCGCTTGTCGCGCTGTTGTCTCTTGTTGCGTGTTCGGGCGAGGGGACTGTTGATGCGCCGATTGCGGATGATGAGGTTGTGGCTGAGCTTGTCGACGATGAGGCCACAGCCAGAGGCATTTGGCCGGAGACACCGCTCGATGAATCTGCCCGAAGAGCCGAGGAAACAATGCGGGCAAGGCAGGAACTTTGGGAAAACAGGCCTGATTTTCGGAACTTTCCTGAAAACTTCAATTTTGATTACTATGGTTGGTGGTTGGAACGGTTTTCTTCGGACATAGTATTAGGCCAGATTACAAGCGAAGCAAGCGCAAAGACAGAGGCGGAAGCAGTTTGGAGCGAGATATGGAGTAGAAATATAATGAACAGTAGAGATTTTATGGTTCGATATGATTCAGAAAATGATATATGGTTTATTCAAGGTACCCTTCCGCCGAGTACGCTTGGAATGGTACCAAGCATCTTAATTCGAGGAATAGACGGTCAGGTTTTGGCTGTTTGGAGCGACTAATGAACAGCTCCGTCATATGCAACAATAAAAGGAGGCACCCATGGATTACACCGAAAAAAAACACGTCCCCTCTTACGAGGGCGTGCTGCGCAGTCATATGATACAAGTCCCGTCCTGCATCGCCGAGTGCAGCGGAATCCGGATTTTCGGGCGGCGGATTAAGAGCTTGGTCTTCTCTACGGATGCGGCAATTATCAAGAATATCAATGCCGATGCCGTCATCGCCGTCTATCCCTTCACGCCTCAACCCGCCATCACCCGTGCGGTGTTGGAGGCGGCGGACATGCCCGTACTGGTCGGCATCGGCGGCGGGACGACAAAGGGGCCGCGGGTACTCCGTCTGGGCTGCGCCGCGGAAGACCAAGGGGCCATCGGTGTGGTGGTCAACGCCCCCATTCCGGGGGAGGTCATTCGGGAACTGCGGAACAACTTGGAGATTCCCATCGTTGCGACCGTGGTATCTGACCGCATGGACATTGCCGAGCGAATCGAGGCCGGGGCGAGCATCCTCAACGTCTCCGCCGCCGCAGATACGGCACGGATTGTGGCGGCGATACGGGCAAAGTTCCCGCACCTCCCCATCATCGCCACCGGCGGCCCAACGGAAGAGAGCATCATGCGCACCATCGATGCGGGAGCGAATGCGATTACATATACGCCGCCGACTACCGCGGAGTTGTTCGGTCGGCTGATGACGAAGTATAGAGAGATGATGGTGGAAGATTCCGCCGAATAGAAAGCCTTGATTTATCGTTGAGCGCACTCATGTAATGGAATTTGTTTTCAAGATTTCATTCATGAGTGCGCTTCATTATTTCCGCAATCGGACGACTTGAGCTAAGTGCTTCTCTTGTGATATAGAGCGCACCGTCCTCCCTGGCGGCGATTTCCCACTTCACGAGCGTGATTGCGCCCTCGGTCAGCTCAATGGCGGTGATGTAACGGGTATGGACGCTGCTGCCGGTGTTGTAGTAGCCCGCGGCGGGCTTGGGCGGAAAGACCGGGCGATGGGTATGACCCGCCACGATGGGGGTTTTCGTCTTCTCCGTCCAGCGGGCCAAGATTTTCTCTACTTTCGTGCGGCGTTTGGGGTTTTGCTCGGCATCGAATGGGTTGCGGAAGCCGACCAGTTCCAAGGGCTGCCAGATGTAGCGCACGAGGAAGCGGGCGAACCACCAGAGACGGTAGTTGAAGAAATCGGCCTGATGACCGTGGAGGAGTAAGAGCTTGCCATCTGCGTCCCGATGTTCCAATAGCACGGCTTCTTCGACTGTGATATCCGGGAAGAGCGAGACGGGGGCGGCGGTTCCTTTGGGGCTGTAAGTTTGGAGGTTTTGACGCACCCAGTTTGCATCTTTTTTGACTTTGTCGTGGTTGCCGTAGAGCATGTGGAGGCGGCCGTCTCGGTACAGGGCGGCGAGGAGCGTGAAGATGTGGTCGTAGGCCGCTGTAATCTCCCACATGTGCCGCTCTTGCCAGAGTTCGTCTCCATCACCGAGTTCGATATAGGTGTAGCCCTCCCTATGGTAGTGACGCAAGGCGGTGTGGTAGAGTTTTTGATTGCGCGCGAAGTCATCCGCCCCGCTCCCCCGACCTCGGTGAATGTCGGAGAAGAGGACGATTTTGCTGTGTTCGTCGATGGTGAGGCGTTTTGCTCTGTCATGGGCTTTGGAGATGCGCCGTTCGCTGCGTTTGGTGGTCATATGCCGCATTACCCCTTTTTGTGTTTTGGGGTATTTTATGCGGCTCGCGGTGTAGGTATGTGAAAATTGAAAGCTCCTGCAGTTGATTACTGCAGGAGCTTTTCAGCCTTGCGCAAGCGGGCGTTTCCACTCGGAAAAATCCAAGGTTCAACAAAGGCGGCTGTCTATCCCGCCACAACAAAAGGTACTATCTCAATCTTATCTCCGTCCTCCAACTGCGTATCCAGCCCCCCGGTCGCCATGATTCCTTTCCCGTTTACAAGCAGCAGACAGGTCTCATCGCCGAGCAGAAACGCTTTGAAGTCCTGCCCGAAACGGTTGCCGAGCGCGTCAATCAGCGCACGGACGCTTGCAGCATCCTGCACCTGAACAGACTGCGCGCCACCCGCTTGGTCAATCACATTGCCGTAGAATAAAACTGTCATCCCGATCCCCTCCCTGTTCCGCAAACCGTACAACTCTCATCCCGCTGAATTTCGATGCGGTCCGTACGCATACGCAGACCATCATACAAAAAAAGCTTGCCCTCGATTGGATTTTCCATGCCGAGCAAGCGCAAGAGCGCGGCATTTGCCATCGCTGCGCCGATGATGCCCGCCGTCGTTCCCAAAACGCCGACTGTCTTTTGTCCGGCACTCTTGGCGGGAAACACACAGTTCAAACACGGCGTATTCGGCGGATGCGAATAGAACACGCTGCCCGAAAAACCGTTTATGCCGCCGTCGATATACGGGATACCGAGCGAAACAGACGCTTTGTTAATCACGGCACGTGTCTCAAAGGAATCCACCGCGCCGAGAATGAGGGCATAGCCGGAGAGAAGCGTCTCCGCGTTTTCTTCTGTCAAACGCACATCGTGTGCCTCGATTGTTATCGTGCTGTTCAAAGCCGCAAGCTTCTCCCGTGCGGAAACCGCTTTCGGCCGCCCAAGATCGGGCTCGGCGTGCAGGAACTGGCGATTGAGGTTGCTCTCTTGGACGATATCCGCGTCCATCAGCCCAATCCGCCCCACACCCGCCGATGCCAGATAGGTAAGTGCAGGCGACCCTAAACCGCCTGCACCCACAACGATAATCGAAGAATTTTCTAATTTTTGCTGGCCTGCAGAGCCGATTTGGTCAAGCAAAATCTGTCTTGCGTAACGGTCAGTCATAGCTTTCCTGCATAAGCGCGTCCGTTTTTTCCACGTATTTCCGTATCATCCGATAGGCGGTCTCTTCATCCAACACACCGTTCATGCTGGGCGTTTCAAAGAAGCGTTTGGGGAGCTTGACCTCGGTCTGCTTGAAGCCCAGAGCCTCTTTGATTTGCAGTTTCGTCTGATAGATGCGCTTACCGATTTCGGTCAAGTCTTCATCTGTGATACTCCAACCGATTGAGCGCAAAGCCTCTAAGATGGTCTCTCTATCGTAAATTTTACGGGCAAACAGACACATGACGAGGGAGTTCGTCATGCACCGCTCACATTCTTCCAAGAAAAGCTTTTCCACCATGACATCTTCGTCAAATTCTTTCATGCTCTGGTCTAAGCTGTAGCCGCCGTTGCACAGATGCGAATGCCTCGCACCTACTGCGGGGCCGACGACGGAGCCGTAACCTGTATGGTAGCCCGGCATCTCGTTTCCGGCAAACTGCATGGCGAAGTCTTCGCCGCCGTATTTCCCGGACGCGTAACGGCAGCCTTTGCCCAAGGCATGGTAGAACTCATTCTTGCGCTTTGAGATGTAGCGAATGGCCTGTATGTATCCCTCGGCGTTGCCGAATTTGAGGTCTGTCAGCGTATCGTCTATGGTCACGAGGCCGCGTTCCAAAGCCTCCGTCGCCCAGCCGAGACATACACCGACACTCATCGCGTCCAGTCCGTATTCCTCCACCTCTTCGATGATGGCGAGAATTTCATCCGTCTCTTTCACGCCGAGGAAAGAACCCAGCGCGAAGATGAGTTCGTAGTCATAGGCGACGCTGATGGCCTCATACTCATGTCCCTTGTCAAACTCACGGCGGTACATCCCGATATGGATACAACCCACGGGGCAGCCGCTGCACGACAGTTTGCGTACCAAGTTCTTCTGCGCAAACGCTTCCCCGCTGACTGCATCGGCGTGTTCAAACGTACCGCTTTGCAGGTTCAGCGTCGGCAATCCGCCGGACTTATTCAAGGGCAGAATATTGACCGGCGTTCCGAGGTCATGATATTTCGCCATCAGACCCGAGGTGGTGCACTTTTTGTAAATATTCTGATATGCCTTGAAATACGCCTTTTGATCCAAGATTGGAATGGAGCGGTTGCCGTATACCATGATTGCTTTCAGGTTCTTGCCGCCCATACAGGCACCCAGACCCATCCGTCCGAAATGGCGGTAGACATCCACCGCCACACAGGCATAATCTACACAGTTCTCACCGCCCGGGCCGATGCAGAGGATGGACCGCTTACCCGCAGAACGTCCGTCGCTGTGTTCTCTGTCACGGATATTGCGTACACTCTCTGTGAGCGGCAGACCCCACATCGCACGGGCGTCACGAATGTTGACATTTTCCGAAGAGACGGTCAAGTAGCTGTGTCTCTTTGATTTCCCGGTAATGACAAGCGCGTCATAGCCCGCCATCAGCATGGACATAGCCAACCGTCCGCCCGCATAGCTCTCGCCCAGTTCGCCCGTAAGCGGCGAGACGAACATGGCGACCGTCTTGGAGAGCACGGGGAAGATATACGCTCCGGAACCGATGGCAAACACAATCGGCTGCTCCGGCGCGGAAGGCTCTAACTCGGGCCGCAGGTTTTCCAAGAGCAGTTTACTCGCGATGCCGACGCCGCCCAAGTACGACACCAAATCATGCCGCCGTTCGATGCGGACTTTTTCTGTGTCTAAATCTATGTAGAGTACTTTGATATATTTCTCGTTAAGCATGAACCATCGCCTCCTCTGACTCAATCATCTGTAAGCAATCATGCGGGCAGAAGCGTGCGCATACGCCGCAATGTCGGCAGATAATCGGCTTTTTTGTCTCTTCGTCAAAGTTGATGGCGCGCACGATGCAGGCGGGTACACATTTGCGGCAACCGATGCACTGTTCGGCATCCACCAGCACCCCGCCGCCCGCACGCTTTTTGAGCGCGGCACTCGGGCAGGCCTCAATGCAGGCCGGATTGTCTCTGCATCCGAGGCACACAACCGCGATATATTCGCTGGTGATGCCCCCGGTTGTGCGCACTTTGATGGCACTTTTATTCAGGGAGTGATTCTTTTGATTCACCGTGGAACAAACATTCATACACGCAAGACAACCCAAACATTTGTTCATCGCGATTGGCTGTAATATTTTTGCCATATTTTCCTCCACAAACCTTTATTCCAGTACGTCTGATAAGATTTTAACACAAGTGTTGGGTGTTGTACAGAGTTTTGTTTGATTGAAGGGGAAAATCTATGTTGGGGGATGTCTTTTTGCTGTCGTTGTGGGGGGGTGTCTCTTCCGTTCCATCTTTTGTTTTGATGTTTGTTGTAGGAGTTGTTTTGAAACCCGACGGGAGTGCGGCGTTGGTTGTAAACGCGTTTTGAAGAAGCGTAGAGACGGCCAATGTCCACCCCCTACAAAGAGACCCCATCCCCAACCTGTATAACTCCGCCCCGCTCCACGATTGCAAACACGGCGCACTCTGACAGGCGGCACCGTACCCCTTGTGAAAACAGCTTGCAATCGTCATGGCACCGCTTGCGTTCGGCAGAGATTTGTAATATTGCCTCGCCCACACAGAGCCGCACACCGGGGGGCAATGTCCCGTCCGGCAATCCCTCAATCAATATGTTCTCCCGAAACCGTCCGAAGCAAATCCCTTTTTGCGGTTGCGCATCCATCCACCGTCGAACCTCCGCTGTGCGCAGGCAGAGCTGCCGCTCGCTGCCCTGATGGAAATCGCGCTCCATGCCGAGGTCTTCTAATAGCTTGACCTCCCGCAATGCCTCGCCGGGTTCTCCTTTTGCGGGATATCTTGTGAGTGCTGCGATGTTAGCAGTCAATTAGCATGACCTCCCCGCATTGCTCGGTGGTGTATCCGCCGAGTTTCTCCAATTTTTCTTGAAACGCCGCGCTTTTCAGCGTCTCTACGAAAGCTTGAACATGCGCAAGCTCTAAAAATTCCGCCGGAATCGCAAAGTCATAGTCCTCTTCCCCGACGGGAATAACATCCAAGCCCATTGCCATTGCAGCTGCACGGATGCCCAACCCGGCATCGGCACCGCCGTCTCTGACCGCGGCCGCGACGGCCATGTGTGTGGCCGCCTCCCGTTCGTAGCCTGTGATTTCCGAGGGGGCGATACCCCTCTTCTTGAGCTTATAATCCAAAAGCAGACGTGTCCCCGCGCCGCGCTGGCGGTTGATGTAATTGCAGCGGGTTAAGTCTGCAATGCCTTTGATGCCCAGCGGATTCCCCGGCCTGACCATGATGCCCTGCACCCGTCCGACGCCTTTGATTAGAGCCATTTTTCTTCCGGCAAACAGGTTCTTTAAAATCGGGATGTTGTAGGTACCCGTTTCCTCGTCCAAGAGATGGAAAGGCGCAATATGGGCTTCGCCGTTTTTCAGGGCCAGCAGCCCCCCCATACTGCCGACGTGGGTACTCGACAGACTTGCGCCGGGGGGCATTAAATCCGCAAGCAGGTCAAGGATTAAATCGTGGCTGCCGATGCTGACTACTGTGTGTTCCAAGCTGTGAGAATCACGGGACAGGAGGACGTCCACCGTACTTCCGGCGTTCATTCCCTCGCTGTTTCGGTCGATAACACAAAAGCCGTCTGCCCGTACCAAAGACATGGCCGCGCCCGCGCCGCGTGCGAGGGGGGACGCAATGAGCCGCTCTCCGACTTTTCCCACTTTGACACGGACATACTCCCGATGCTTGAGCGAAGAAACCAACTTTCGTGCAAGCGTTGCCTGTACAAGCGGCGTATCTTCCGCCGCAAAGCCCGAGAGCGACCGAAGCACAGGCATCGCAAAGGTTTCATATGCCAGATAAGCCGAGACGGGGTAGCCCGGTACGCCGATAACGGGTTTGCCGTCCACGACGGCCAGAATCGTCGGCTTTCCCGGCTTCATGGCAACGCCGTGGACAGCGACTTCGCCGAGGTCACGGAGGGCGTGAACGGTATAGTCCTCCCTGCCTGCGCTGGTGCCCGCGATGATGAGCACCATGTTGAACTGCCGCGCGCACTCCTGTAAGGTGGATTTGATTCTCTCATATTCATCCGGGACGGGAGCAAAGCGAGTCGGTTCTCCGCCGCCGTGCCGCACCAGAGCCTCAATCATGCGGGAGTTAGATTCTATGATGCCGCCGTCCGGCATATCCGCGCCCGGCTCGACCATCTCGGTACCGGTAGGGATAATCGCGACTTTCGGTCGAGTGCGCACGGAAAGCTCCGTGATGCCGCCCGAGAGCAGTACGCCGATATCCATCGGACGTATGGTGTGACCGCTTGGTAAAATCATCTCCCCTTGCACGATGTCCTCACCCACAGGCCGTACATGCTGCCAAGGCGCGGCCGCCGCACGTATGATGACACCGTTGTCTGCCGCCTCCTGTAAGTCCTCTGCCATGATGACGGCATCGTAGGGCGGGCGGATGGGGTCTCCTGTGTCTACCGCCGTATAGTCACCCGTTCCCAACGTGAGAGGTGTGGATTCGCCCGCTCCGCGGGTGCGGGTGCTGATAACAGCGATACCGTCCATCGCCGCCGAGTTATACATGGGCGAGTTGCACCGTGCGTAGACGGCTTCGCCCGTTACGCGGTCGAGGGCATGGATGACCTCGATTTGCTCGGCTTTGGCTTGGATGTGCGGGCGGAGGGCGGCTTGGAAGCGTTGCAGGGCTTCCTCTACGGGGATGTTGGATAGGTATAGGGTTCTGTTTGACATGGGGGTGCTCCGTCTCATTTTTGTGAGGGCGGGGTTTCATTCCTGCCCGTGCGTTTTATCTTGATTATTACGTTGGTTATGCCTGCCGGCGGCGTTCTTTTTGTCTCGCCAAAAAGAACCAAAAATGCGACTTATGGGCTGCGCCCCTAAGAACCCGCTGGCGGGTTCTTACGTCGGATAAAACGGCATACTCGTGCGGCGTGATGTGCAACGCGCCGTGCGCGCCCTATTGTTACGTTTGCAACCCGCGATTATGGGCAATTGCGGGCAGACTGCCCGGACGTTTTCCCCCGCGCGCGGACGGGGTGGGGGCGGGTGAACACAGTTCGCCCCTACGAAAACAAATGCACCATCACCGTTTCTCCGGTTTGCAGCCCTTCCGTATCACGAGAAACGATGAAATAGCCGTCCGCGCGGGTCAGGGTGGTGATGAGGCCGGATTTTCCGAATATGGGCTGCGCCGTATAGGTACCGTCCGCATGGCTGAGACTGCAAGGCCAGCAAGTCAATTTGCCGGGCGAGGATGCGGCATTGCAAGCAAGCTGTGCGGGAATCTCAGGCGGTGCGGGGCTGCCCGTCACTTCACGCAGGAGCCAGCCCAGTATGAGTTCAAATACCATCATCGCAGATACGGGATGTCCCGGCAGACCCACCAGAATGGTCTGCGAGGGGGCATCATAACCGAGGATGGTCGGTTTGCCGGGTTTGATTGCTATGCCGTGCGTGAAAACGCCCGGCGCGGAAAGACGGTCGAACACGAGCCCTGTCAAATCTTTCTTTCCTTTGGAACTGCCGCCGGAGACGATGACGATATCGCTGTGCGTCATCGCGGATTTGACTGCTGTTTCCAAAACACTTTCCTCATCCGGCAAAACGGCGGTGTCTCTGACTGTCAGTCCGTGCTTTTGGGCAAGTGCGCACAGGGCGGGGGTGTTGATGTCCCGTATTTGTCCGGGGGCGGGGGTTTGTTCGGGTGAAACCAGTTCGTCCCCTGTCGATAAGATGGTGACGTTCGGGGATACATAGACAGGGATAGTGCGAACCCCGGCGGCGGCGAGCGCGCCGATGTCCTGCGGCAGAATCCGTCTGCCGCGTTGGAGAATCACCTCACCCGCCCGCATGTCCTCGCCCGGTAAAACAAGATTTTCACCGTGTGCCGTACTTTGGCTGACGGCTATGCCGTCCGTGCCGAATGGCTCTGTGTATTCAACCATGGTCACGGCGTCTGCCCCTGCCGGCAGCATCCCGCCGGTGGGGACTTCCGCGCATTGGCCGCTAGTGATGGCAAAATCGGCGGGTTGTCCCATTTCCACGCGGCCTTTTAGGGTAAGGAAAACAGGGATACTCTCCCCCGCTCCGGCTGTGTCTGCGGATAGAACCGCGTAGCCGTCCACCGTGGAGCGCGGGAAGTTCGGGATATCCTCGGCGGCGTGGATATCCGCCGCCGTGATTCTGCCGCATGCTTCGCTGAGGGGGATATGCGCTTTGGAGGCCAGCCATGCTTTTGCGCCGGCGAGCAATTTTTGCCGTGCGGTGTCCAGGCTGTCAACTGTCAGGAATTCCATCGGCCGCCCCCTCTTTCAATGATGCGTATTGCAGATATTTTTGCAGCCTTTGGCTTTTCGGGCGCAGTAACATCTCGTCTGTCGGCCCCTCTGCTTCGATTCGGCCGTCGTGCATGAAGAAAACGTAACCGCACAGCCGTTGGATATGTGAGAGCTGGTGTGCGCAAATCAGATATGTTGCCGTTTCCGTGCGCTGCCGCTCTAAAATCAGCCACTCAAATGCGGCGGTGCTTTCCATGTCGAGATTGGAAAAGGCCTCGTCTATCAGCACGAGCTTGGGAGAGAAAATCATCGCCCGAATCAGCGCGAGCTTCTGCTGCTGGCCGGAGGATAGCCCCGGCGCATATATTTCCCTGTCATCCTGCAGACCGGCGAGTTCCAAGTAATACTCCACCAACTCGACATCCGGCTTGATGCCCCGCAGTTTCAGCGGATAGGTCAAGTTGCGGATAACCGTGTCGTGCATCAGGTAGGGTTTTCTGAGTACCATGGTGATATCCTGCGGAGCAAGGCCCTCGGTGTCGATTTGCCCGGTGTCCGGCGGCAAGATGCCCGCCATGAGCTTCATCAGCGTTGTTTTGCCGCAACCGTTCGCCCCGATTATACCACAGATTTCGCCTCGCGGGAGTTGAAGCCGCTCTATGTGCAGGGAAAATCTGTCGAAATTTTTTTGGAGATTAGAAATTCTCATCAAGCCGCCGCTCCCTTTTCCGCAAGAAATCTGCGATAATCTGTACTGTCAGCGCAATGAGCATGAGCACCACGCCGAGAACAACTGCCTGCTCAATTTCGCCCCTGTTGCGCAGGAGTGAAATGGTGGTGGTCATCGTGCGGGTGTGATAGCGAATATTTCCGCCGACAATCATAATCGCCCCGACTTCGCTCATGGCACGCCCGTAGCCTGTGATGACGGCGAAGAAAATCTCATTGCTCAGCTCTTTGATGATCAGAAATCGAGTCTGCCGTTTGCTCGCCCCCATTGTGACCGCAAACATGCGAATCCGTGCGGCATTGCGCCCGGCCGCGACATAGACGATACCGCAGATAATGGGGGTAATAAGCAACACTTGTGCGATAACCATCGCCTCAAAGGTAAAGAGCAGCCGCAGAAAGCCGAGCGGCCCGTTGCGCATGAAAATCAAATAAACGACAAGCCCCACAACAACAGGCGGCGAAGCCATCAGCGTGCGGTTTATCAACACGACCAACCGTTTGCCCGCAAAGTTTGCACGATCCAGCCAAAGCCCGAGCGGTATGCCGATAATCGCCGAGATGGCGGTAGATAAGAGCGTCATGCGCAGGGTCAGCCCTATGATTCCCAAAATTTCCGCGTCAAATAGTTCCATCCTCTTTTATTTGGGGGGATGTGACTTTTTCACATCCCCCCAAACCATCCTTCCAAATGAATTTATGCCTCCGGGAAGAAGAGCGGCTGGCCGAATTGCTCGACACCGAAGCTTGCAATCAGCTGCTGTGTCTCCGGGCTTGTAATCCAATCGATAAACGCCTGTGCGCCCGCCGGGTGTTCTGTCGTCGCCACCACCATGACGCCATAGGGATTCAGCAGAAGTATACTGCCCTCGCAAACGATGACAAGATTGCCGACATCGGGATAGGCAAGCCAAGTCGCACGGTCTGTCAGCGTGAACGCATCTATCTCCACCGCCATGCCGAGTGTTGCGCCCATGCCCTGTCCGACGCTCATATAATTTTCGTTGTCCTCGGGGTCAACACCTAAACTCTCCCAGATTTCCAGTTCCCTGATATGTGTGCCGGAATTGTCCCCGCGGGAGACGAAGGGTAAGCCTTGCTCCAAGATTGCCAGGAACGTCTGCGTAATGTCATCGTTGTGCGCAATTGCCCCGCCGTCGGGGCCGACGATTACGAAGTCGTTATACATGACATCGTGGCGTCTTTCGGCGTAGCCTTCCGCTACAAATCTGTCTTCCTCGGCACGGGCATGGACGAGCAGGACATCTGCCTCGCCGTCACGCCCTAACTGTAGTGCCGCTCCCGTGCCGACGGAGATGACTTGAATATCCCAGCCGGTTTCCTCTGTGAATGCCGGCAGAATGAAGTCCAGCAGGCCGGAGTCCTCGGTGCTTGTGGTCGTGGCGAGCGTGATTGTGCCTGTTTCCGGGGCGGTGTCAGAACCGCAGGCGGAGAGCAGTAGGGCAAAAATCAGGACAAGAACAAATAGGACAGAACCTTTCTTTCTCATGATGGAACCTCCCTTATTTTCCCGCAAAGGGGTACAACAACAAAAATACGCCTTGTAAAAAGGCGTAAAGGGGTAGAGAAACAAAGCATATCGCTTTTGTCCTGATTGCATTCCCTTTACACACGGAAGGCATAGCCGTTTCCCGCTATACCCTGACGCTCCAATCCCCATGGCTTGCGCTTTAGGAGAAGGGAGTCGGAAATTGCGTATTCTGTTTGTGACCGCTTCGGCGGTGTTGTGTCTATGATACAGCAGGTTGGAGGGTGTGTCAATGGGGGCAGGACAGTAAATAGTGAATCGTTGCGGGCAAAGGGAAACCCCTGTAGTGAAACACTACAGGGGTTGCTTTTGGTTTTCTTTGTTTTTGTTCTAGGCTTTCTTTTTGTTGCCGCCTACCATTGCCACAATTGCCAATACGGTTGCTATACCAACGCTGATGGCGAGGTCTTGGAAGAATACTCTGGACACATCAGCACTAATTTCCATGAGGCCAAATAACAGGTCTAGTGCCTCCCACACGCTGCTTCCGAAACCTTCTTGGTAGAGGATAATCGCACTACCGAAAATGATGACGCCTGCCGCCGCTATGGCTGTGAGCAAAGCCACAATAACGATGCCGACTACGCCCGGCTTGCCTTGCCCCAGCTTATAGCCGGCGGCCACGGCCATACCCAGCACAGCCGCAAGCGCACCGCCGACAGCTCCGCCTGTGCCTACACCAAAGAGTGCGATGACTGCCAGCCAAAGTCCGAAGCCGACTACCATCCCGATTAGTGCGAACAAAATGCCTTTTCCCATGTTGTACTTTACTGCGTTTTCCATGATGAACAAACTCCTTTCAATTTCCCAACAAAACTTCTTTTCGTCAAAAGGGGAAACTTTTTACAAAGTTTCCCCTTTTTGGTACGCCCGGAGAGATTCGAACTCCCGACCTACTGGTTCGTAGCCAGGCACTCTATCCAGCTGAGCTACGGGCGCATAACCTTGCTTATAATAGCACGGCTTTTCAAAAAATGCAAGCCTAATTTTCAGAGATTTTCATCCCCCGCTCATAAATCTTCAAAAACCGACATATACCAAGGCTCCGAGGCCGATGATGGCGATGATGGCGTAGAGGATGATTTGCCAGATTTTTATCTTGGGTTTGCTGTTTTGCATAATCTCGGCGATTTCGGCATTCAGCGTTCCCAAGTGCGCTCTTGCCAGCGCGTGGTACTTGAAGCAAGCGATTACGCCGACTACAGTTCCCCAAACCAGAGCCGCCCGTATCATCCAGCCCAAGACATTCCAGTTCAAAGATTGGCCAGATACAATAATCTGCAAAGAATCTAAGCCGAGCACGGCCAAGGCCGCAATCGCACATCCGCGATTGCGCCGCTGTATGCCGAGTGATAAGCCGAGGAACACAAGCCCGTAAATAATGGTTACTATTCCGCCCAATGTACCCCGCAAATCAAATGTAGCGACTCCAATGCCCGAGAAAAATATCAAAGCCGCACCCAGTAAGACGTTAATTCCGGCGAGAACCGCCGCTGTACCTACACCTCTCCGCCCTTGCTTGTATATCTTTGTGAGCGCGTCTCTTACCTCCAAAACCTCTGTACCGCCGAAGCGTTGACTGCTGTTATCCATCTCCATGTTTTTGCTCCTTTCTTTGATATCGTTTTCTAATAATATACCTCTTGCCCCATAATGCCCGCCAACACCCCGTACACCAAGGCTCCAACCCCGATACAGGCGATGAGGAAGTAGACCAATTTTTGCCACGGTTTGATTCTCGGCTTACCTCTGCGCATCAGACGGTAGATTTCTTCGTTCTCCGTCTCCTTATGCGCTTTCCGCAGCGCGTGGTACTTGAAGCAGACGATTAGGCCGAGTATGGCTCCGAACACCAATACACCCCGCATAAGATAATCCACGATACCCCAGTCCCCAAATTCGCCGACGGCGATGGCGGCCGCCGTGTCCGCACCGAGCAGGGCCGCGGCGGCAATGGCACACACACGGTTGCGGCGATGTATGCCGATGGTGAATCCAAGGAAAATCAGGCCGACCGCGAGGAAACCGATGCCCGGACCGGGTCCCCACAAATAGGCCGTGTTGCCATCGTCCAAAAACAGCACGGCGGCCGCACCGTAGAGGACGTTAGCAGCAGCGAGAATCATCATGACGAATACCGCATTCCGACCTCGCTTTTTGGCTTGTACAAGTTTTTTCCGCACACGTCTGGCTTCTTGTGCGTTTTTAAAGGCTTGCGTTCTGGTCTGTGTCTCCATTCGCGCCCCCTTTCTTCGTTCTGTTCGAGAGCACCAGCCCTGTCAGCGTGAGGGCGATGCCAATTCCTTTGAGCCAACCCACGGTTTCATCCAGGATGAGCACGGAGGCCGCCACGGTAACCAGCGGGATAACATAGATGTACACGCTGGTCTTGGTCGGGCCGAGCTTTTCTACGGAGAAATTCCACAACACAAAACACACCGCCGAAGAACCGATGCCCAGATAGAGTATCCCCATTAGGTTAGCAGGTGTTGCAAACCGTCCGAAATCCCAGTTGAAGTCCGCCAAGAGGATGACGGGAATCAAGAAAAACAGGCCGTAGAGGAAGATGCGGCGGGTGGTCTGGATGATGGGGAATCCGAAGCCGCTGATTTTCTTCGTCAGCACGCAGTAAACCGCCCAGCAGAGGGCGGCTGAAACCGCCAGCAAATCCCCCGCCGGATGCAGTTCCAAGCGGCTGCCCGCAAAACTGATGATACCTATCCCGCCGAGGGCGAGGACCGCGCCGAGAAAAAAGCGGCCCGTCGGACGGGCGTCGCTCAAAATCCGCCACGACAGGAGCACCGTGAATACCGGGGCGACCGCTACGATGACACCCACATTGGACGCGGCGGTGTTGAGGAGGGCGAAGTCCTGCGTGAGAAAGTACAGCGTCACACCCGCAAGGCCCGCGCCGGCAAAGGCGAGCTCTTGTCTGAGCGTGGTTTTAGCCATGCGTTTGGGGTAGATGATGTAGAGGGCCGCCGTGGCCAGAGTGAAGCGGAAGAGGAGGATTTCAAAGGGGGTAAAGTCCCGCAGGAGGACAACGACGGCGACGTAGGCGAAGCCCCATACGCAGGCGCAGACGAAGGCCGCCAAGTGGCCTGTGAGTTGTTTGTTTGGCACGCGGTGTGTCCCCTCCCCTATCGGTGGTGTTTGGGATAGTATAGCATGGGTTGGGATGGGGGTCAACAAAACTACCGCGGAAACAACCACCGCAAAATACCCGCCCCCCGCTCTCCATCCACAACATTCTGCCAAGCAGCACAGCCTTCACAGGTGTCCAAGTCTTTGGAGAGGACGACCTCTTTTTCGGTGAGATTCGTGTCGTTGAGTTTGTTCCAACAGTCCAAGCAGAATTCAGCCATAATAATACCTCTTTTAATTTCACCTTTTGGTGAAATATTTTCTTTTATTATGCCACCAAACGGTAACATGGTCAAGAGGTGATGACTATGTTTTTGCAAAGGCTGGAAGATCTCCGAATTGACCGTGACAAAAAACAACAGGATATTGCCGATGTTTTGCACTGCAAACTGACAGTTTATTGGCGATACGAAAAAGGCGAACGGGCCATCCCCGTTTGGGCTTTGATGACGCTCGCGGATTATTATGGGGTTAGTACGGATTATATTTTGGGACGGACGGACAAGCCGAATTTGTAGGGACTGCGCTTGCTCAATCCGCTGTTTTTGATATTACGTTGAGCTTGCCTGCCGGCGGCCTTGCTTTTGGAGCGTGTAAAAAGTAAGTAAAAACACGCGCAAGAGAAACCATGGTTTCTCTTAAGAATCTCTTCCTTTGACTTTTCGTTCGTGGTAATTTGTGACGCGTTTGCTTCCGGCTCGCCCGCCGGAGTGAGGCGTTAGTGACAGGGAACTTATTTCGGAGAGACAAACAAAAGGTCGGCATCTCAACAAGATGCCGACCTTTTCCCATTACACCACTTTCACACCAAACACTACTGCTTCCCCATTCACATCCCACTCTTTCACAAACCCATCCGGCGCGGCGACTTCCATCGTTCTCGCCAGCACCTCGCCTGCGATTTCGTCGAAGTTCCTTGCCACAACTTCGGCCACCCGGTCACTACCCGTCATCGTCACGGCAATACGGTCGGTGACTTCAAAATTGGCTTCCTTGCGCATAGTCTGGATTTTGCTGATGACCTCACGGATGAAGCCCTCTTCGATGAGCGCGTCGTCCAGCGTGGTGTCGATGGCTACGGTAACGCCGTGCTCGGTGAGGGTGTAGAGTCCCTCCCGCTGGGCTGTTTCAATGAGGAGATCGCCCTCTGTGAGCGTAACTGAGCCGCCGGGGAGATCTAGGGTGATGCTTCCCGCTTCGTCCAGCTCGGCTTTGGTGGCAATGCCGTCCAAAGCGGCTAAGGCGGTACGGATTTCGCCGATTTGCTTGCCGTATTTCGGCCCCAAGGTCTTGAGTTGGGGCTTGAACGTGTAGGAGACGAAGCCCGACACATCATCCGTCAGCTCAATCGCTTTGATGTTCAGCTCGTCGGCAATGATAGAGATGAACTGCTCATCCAGTCCTGCGTCGGTTTTGACATACATCTTACTGAGCGGCTGGCGAATCTTGAGGCTCGCCCCATTCCTCGCCGCACGGCCCATGGTGACAATTTGAAGCACGGCGGCCATGCTCGTTTCGAGGCCGCTGTTCAAAAACGCCGCCTGCACTTCCGGGAAGCTGCACAAATGCACACTCTCCGGCGCATCAAACTGCACGGAACGCACGAGGTTTTGATAAATACTCTCCGTCATAAACGGAATCATCGGCGCGGCGGCTTTTGCCACCGTGGTCAGGCAAGTGTACAGCGTCAGATAGGCATTGATTTTATCCTGTTCCAAATCATCGGCCCAGAAACGCTCCCGACTGCGGCGGACATACCAGTTAGAGAGGTCGTCCACAAAGTCGGCCAGCGGGCGGCAGCCCTCGGGGAGCTTGTAGGCGGACATGTTTTCATCCACCGCTTTGACGGTGTGGTTGAGGCGGGAGAGAATCCACCTATCCATGACAGAAAGTGTCTCCGGCTTTAACTCAAACTTGGTCGGGTCGAATTGGTAAATCTCGGCGTATAGCACATAGAACGCATAGGTGTTCCAAAGCGTAGAGAGGAACTTGCGCTGGGTCTCAACTACGGCTTGCCCGTGGAATTTGTTCGGAATCCACGGTGCACCGTGGGTGAGGAAATACCAGCGGATGGCGTCCGCGCCGTACTCCCGCAGGGCCGTCATCGGCTCGACGGCGTTGCCTTTGGATTTCGACATCTTCTGCCCGTCCTTGTCTTGGACGTGCCCCATTACGATGACGTTTTTGAACGGTGCCTTGTCGAAGATCAGCGTGGAAATCGCAAGCAGGCTGTAAAACCAACCGCGGGTCTGGTCTACCGCTTCGGAGATGAAATCAGCGGGGAATTGGCTCTCGAAAAGTTCCTTGTTCTCAAACGGATAATGGTGCTGCGCAAAGGGCATGGCACCGCTGTCGTACCAGCAGTCGATGACCTCCGGCGTGCGGTGCATCTCGCCCTCGCATTCGGCGCAGCGGATCGTCACGGCGTCGATATAGGGGCGGTGGAGTTCAATGTCATCCGGGCAGTTGTCGCTCATTTCCTTCAGCTCGGCAATAGAACCAACGCTGTGGCGGTGTCCGCAAGCGCAGAGCCAGATATTGAGCGGCGTACCCCAGTAGCGGTCACGGGAGAGGCTCCAGTCCTGCACGTTCTCCAGCCAGTCGCCGAAGCGTTTTTCACCCATGAACTCGGGCACCCAGTTGATGGTTTTGTTGTTGCGGATCAGGTCGTCCTTGACCGCCGTCATCTCGATAAACCAAGAATCGCGGGCGTAGTAGAGCAAGGGCGTGTCGCAACGCCAGCAATGGGGATAACTGTGCGTGTAGTTCGGCGCGGAGAGGAGCAGGCCCTTTTCCTTGAGAGCGGCGATAATTTTCGGGTCAGCGTCCTTGCAGAATGTGCCGTGCCACGCGGTCTCTTTCGTCATGTTCCCGGCGGGGTCTACGAATTGGACGAAGGGCAGTTTGTATTTGCGGCTGATACGGGCATCGTCCTCACCGAATGCGGGTGCCATATGCACCACGCCCGTGCCGTCGGCAGTAGTGACATAGTTGTCCACGGTGACGAAGAAGCTCTTGTCCCTATCCTCACCCTGCACGAAGTCGAAGAGGGGGGTATACTTCTTGTATTCCAAGGCCGTTCCGGGCATTTCTTCGAGGATTTCATATTCGGCGTCTTCGCCGAGTACGCTTTGGAGGAGGTCCTTGGCGAGGTAATAGGTTGCGGGGGGGTGCGGGGCGTCAGGGACGCCGCCCCCTACACGCACTTTTACATAGGTGATACCCGGGCCTACACAGAGGGCAAGGTTGCTCGGGAGCGTCCACGGGGTGGTTGTCCAAGCGAGGATATAGGTGTCCGGCTCATCGGCTACGGGGAATTTCACGTAGGCGGAGCGTTCTTTGACATCTTTGTACCCCTGCGCCACCTCATGGCTCGACAAAGGTGTGCCGCAGCGCGGGCAGTAGGGCACGATTTTGAAGCCCTTGTAGAGCAGTCCCCTGTCGTGAATCTGCCGGAGCGACCACCAGATGGATTCGATATAGCTGTTGTCATAGGTCACATAGGGGTGATCCATATCTGCCCAAAAGCCGACGATGTCGGAAAACTCCTCCCACATACCCTTATATTTCCACACGGATTCCTTGCACTTGTCGATAAAAGGCGCGAGCCCATAGGCCTCGATTTGCTCCTTGCCGTCGAGACCGAGCTGTTTTTCGACCTCCAGCTCTACGGGCAGGCCGTGGGTATCCCAGCCGGCTTTGCGGGGGACATTACGGCCTTTCATTGTCTGAAAACGCGGCACGGTGTCCTTCACCACACGGGTCAGCACGTGGCCGATGTGCGGTGTGCCGTTGGCCGTGGGCGGGCCGTCGTAGAAGATGTAGGGCGTTTTGCCCTCTCCTTCCGCCATGCTCTTTTCAAAGATGTGATTTTCTTTCCAAAACGCAAGCGTCTCGGCCTCCCATTGTGGGAAGCCCATGCCCGCCGGGACTTTTTGATACATAGGTGATACCTCCTGGATATTGTCCCGATGGTATCATTTTTGTCTCGAAATGTCAAAGGTTTTATGATATAATTGGCGTAGTGCAATTATTGGGAGACGTTTATGACGCTGTTCACGTTAAAAAACATCAATTATTTAGATATTCTGCAATACCCCGACCTCGCCATCCCCGCAGACAAGACAACATTCCTTTGCGGCGAATCCGGCACGGGAAAAAGCACGCTGCTCAGGCTGTGTAACGGCACACTCACGCCGACATCGGGTGAGGTCGCGTACTCAGGCAAGCCTATCGAGACCTACAACCCCTGTCTGCTGCGGCGGGAGGTGCTGCTCGTGGGGCAGTCGGTGTATTTGTTTGATTTGTCGATTGCGGATAACTTCAAGGAGTATTACACCTATCGCGACTTGCCCGCACCCGATGCGGAGACGATGCGGGTCTATCTCGACATCTGCGCCGCACCGTTTGCCCTGGACAGCATGTGCAACACACTTTCCGGCGGTGAGCGTCAGCGGGTGTTTTTGGCGATTCACCTCTCGCTCCGGCCGAAAGTGCTTCTCCTTGACGAACCGAGTAGTGCATTAGACGAGAAGACCGCCGAGACACTCATAGGGAATGTCAAAGCGTATTGTGCGTCCGAGCGCATATCGCTCGTCATAGTCTCGCATGACAAGGGACTGGCGGCAATGTATGCAGACGATATCATTATCTTGGGAGGTGCGGAAGCGTGAATGATATTATCCAACTAAACCTCGCACAGTTCGCGCTTATCTACCTGCTCCTCATCGTCGTGCTGGCGATTATGAAGAAGTGTAAGATTAATCAGACCCGTCTGCTCCTCGTGGCAAGTTTGCGGATGACGGTACAGCTCGTACTGGCGGGGCTGATTTTGACTTATATGTTTGAGAACCCGCACCCTGTGTTTACCGTCGCTTACATCGTATTGATGACGGGCTTTGCCATCCATATGGTGCTGCGGCGGAATCGGGGGCTTAACTTGCGGTTCCAGCTTATCGCCGGGATGTCGCTCGCCGCATCCGGGATTGCGGTGGTGTGCTTCTTCATCATGGCCGTGGTGGGTGTGAGTATTTTCAATCCGCAATATACGATTCCCATCAGCGGAATGATTCTCGGCAACGCGCTCACGGGGGTGAGTTTGGGGCTGAAGGCATTTACTGAATCCATTGCCGCCCATCGTCCGCGGATTGACGCGCTCATCAATATGGGTGTGACACCGCATAAGATTCTGCGTCCGTTTGTGAATAGTGCGCTGGAGACTGCACTTTTGCCGACATTGAACTCTATGCTCGGCATGGGGATTATCTCCCTGCCAGGGATGATGACAGGGCAAATTTTATCCGGGACGCTGCCGATGACGGCGATTTTTTATCAGATTGCGATTATTATTGCGATTTCTACGGTGAGCTGTTTGGCGGTGTTTTGTTCGCTGTTTTTTGGGTATCGGACGCTTTACAATGAGCGGTGTCAGATTGTGGGGTGAGGCCGTTTTTGTTCTTTGCAGGGACAAGGTTCCAACTCCGTCCGCATGTTTCTTCTTGATTTTTATGTTATTTCGCCTAGTCGGCGGGGCCTTCCTCTTTACTCACGTAAAAAGGAAACAAAAGCACGCTTGAGATAAACCAAGGTTTCTCTCAAGACTCTCTTCCTTTGACTTTTCGTTCGCGGTAGATGCAACGCGTCATCTTCCGGCTTGCCCGCCGGAGGGGGCGTTAGCGGCAAAAGGGCTCCACTTTCTAGATTTGCGAGTCAATCAGAACCACCACTTGAAGTGGTGGTATGCACTAAGCCTAGAAGGCTCTTTTACAGGCACGGCTCCTCAAGGGGCTCTGAAAGGTTCGCCAACCGCATTACTTTTACGGGCCGCCGCTAAAGCGGCCCTTTTTTATGCCTTTGAATTCTTGCGACCCGTAAACGGGTCAACGAACTCCTTCAACGAAATTTGATCTGACGCAATGTCCTCCTGCAACTGGTTCTTGATATACTCCGATATTGCTTTCTTATTACCTCCCACCGTATCTACATAGTAACCTCTGCACCAGAAGTGCCGACTTCCATGCTTGTATTTTAGATTCGCATGGCGGTCGAATATCATCAGACTGCTCTTCCCTTTTAGAAAGCCCATAAACTGTGCAACGCTCAAACTCGGTGGAATGCATAATAGCATATGTACATGATCTTTACACA
>Ga0131853_10004588_pt1 | contig 24764 bp, 12 predicted proteins | sample TergutLab28metaG_FD_92764 | JGI IMG/M metagenome (GOLD analysis project Ga0131853, IMG submission 92764) | Labiotermes labralis P1 segment gut microbial communities from Petit-Saut dam, French Guiana - Lab288 P1 (version 2) (version 2) | ecosystem: Host-associated > Arthropoda: Insects >...
AAATCCAACCACTATTAACAAGACTACATTATTTTGAATAGACTCCTGCACAATTTAGCTCAAAATTTAAATGCCCCATAGAAAAACCTTCCCACATCACAGTGTGAACTGGGGTTTAAATGCTCCCACTCTGAAGGGTTAATGACTTCTTCCATAATACCAACAATATGTACCAAGGTTTGCAGGACCTGCTGCCTCCACCCTGTAGAGTAGAAGAATTCCTCTAAAACATTGTTACCTATCTACCAAACTAAACAACACCATATCTAAGATGACAATAATCTTTGCAGTCACTACTATAACAAGTTCAAATCTTGTACACAGGTGCCCACTTGTTAATAGTAAAACACGAAACTGTTCTGTCAGGTGTATAACTCTACAATGACAAGCCCTGTATACTCCTCATATTATTACAAAGTTTGCAGTAAAACTTGGAACCACCATACATAAACATACCTGGCACTAAAGAGCCAAGTGGGTGTGATACTGTGTCACCATGTGAGTAGTTCTAACATTCTGAAGTCCTATATGACCTTCAGAATGTCAGGAACTACTTACCTAACAGCATAGTATCGTGCAAGAAGTCTGAAATCTTCCACATCACCACTGTCAGAACTTCAGACCTGTTGAATCTCGCACTTTCAGTAAACTTACATTTTTGTGACAGAAAAGTGTAAGAAACTATCCATATAAGGTCAAATAATTTTCGAAAACTATAATTTGCACACTCAGTCGAACAAAATTCCATCGGCCTGAAATTTTCTAGGTCCTGCTCAGGCAGTCACGTGACGTACAGTTGCCATCATAATTTGAGTCGTTTTACTTTCCCCATATTTGTGCATTCATGGCGTTTCTCTGTCTTCCATTCATTACAATCAGTCACACCACGTATATATTAACTGAAGACAACAATACATTTGCTTAATTTGAAATTAAAACATTAATTGAACTTCATTAACTTTCCCAGGCGTGAGGCTAGCTAGCTGTGCTGCTAGGGATGGCTGAAGCGACCGGACCATTCCGTTCTTACAGTCAGCAGGCATCCCACTATCGGCATATTTCTTTATGTAGCCCAAACAGTTGAACACGTGCTAGCAGTAGCCTTCAGAAACAAACTATGTTGGTTCGAGTCCCACTATCGGCATATTTCTTTATGTAGCCCAGGCAGTTAAACGCATGCACACATGCATGTACACACATGAAGTATTCCTCCTATTCGTGTTCTGTCCTTAATTTTCATTTAAAAAATTCCAGTCGCAACTTCCAGCTAGTAATACTGTGGAATAATCTGTATATACGCGTACATTTAAATTGTATACTGTGTAGGGCATAAATGTTTGAAATCAATAAATGGAACTACCTTAAGTAGTAACAACAATGAACTCTTCATATTTGGATAGTCTCGTGGGTTGATACCAACACTTTGGAGGAATACACTGTCTCCATCTTCAGGATACGGTGGCAATATGATCCTCTGAAATGTCGGTACCACCTGTCAGACTACATGGTGACAAAAGAGAAGAACACAATATGAATCTTTACCAACATGAAGACCCCATTTTAACACTGAGATTACCTGCATGATATGTACGCCTCGCAGTGTTAGGATCACAAACTCTTTCACACCATCACCTGTTACATCTAGATAGAGTATGGAATGGATTGGATTGGCAAAACTACGCTGACTCAGGAGTAACCATGTTCCTGATTTGTCTGCATCACATTCCTGGTACTTGTACACCAGCACATCCTGTAGACATAAAATCATACAGCATGAAGCACGTAAGTTGTTAAGATGAACTTTCAATGCTCATTTTCCTGGAAGTACAGTGGAGTATGCTAGAATGAACGTAATTAGTTCTAGAACCAATTATGCACCTGTTTGTTCTAGCATACATTGAAATATATGTATTTAGGGGTAATCCTTTCCAGGCCCACAGCCTAGAACAAAGTTACCATCCAACACAACCATTTAAACAGGAAAAATATAATACAATATCAAAAATATGTGTAAAAATAACATAAAATTAATTTATTTAACTTCTATACACTGTACGTGTAAATCTGATGAGCATAAACAATCTTTCCATAGTGAAAACTATGAACAAACCTTCCCTAATAAAAATCATAAAAAATCACACAGAGGTGGAAGGAGGGTGGGTGACTGTCCTGTGGGAGGTTCATCAGTTGGAGAGCATTTGTCCCTATCTCCACCAGCAGCCTCACCATGCCTGATAACACTGTGTAATCTAGTCCTTTTCCTAAACCCAGTAAACCACCCCTTGGTGCCAAAAAACTCCTTCACAGGACCAGTACCTGTACTAGGAGCCTTAGCACCAAGTTCCTCAAACAATCGTTCGGCCTTTTCACAAACAGTCGCCCCACTGACATCATCACCTGCCATTTGTTTTCCATTAATCCACACTAATAGAAGAATTTCCATCTGTTCCATGATATTACAACGTGAACTGCTTAACCTAGAGACTCCCTTCATGACCTGTGCATTATTTGTTGCTTTTTAAAATTGTACTGATCGTTGATTTAGCCACACCACATTCAGCACTTACATTTCCTACACTTTTTCCACTTTCTTGCTTGGAAATTATTTCTTTCTTAATGTCTAAGTTAATTAGCTCTCTCACTCTATTTTGCCAGCCCATGGCTAAAATTATATAGCAGAATAATTTTAAAAAATATATTTTCACCACTAAAGGCACAAATAAGCAGATAACTGAACCTCATAAACGATAACAAACGTGAAGACTGATGCTCTAATCAAAGCAGGAAGGCCCGACACACAACACGCACGTGCATGTTACGGCAGCCGATACTATTCCTCCACACTCATTGTAGCATCTGTGTTCATTGTAGCGTCCTGATTTTATTGATAAAAACTGTTCGTTGTAGCATACCCCACTGTACTTCCATCTTAACAGAGAAGCTAGCCATATAAATTAATTACAAAAGTTGATCTTTGTTACAAATTTCAGCTAATAAAAGTCATCCAGTACTCTAAATTTGTCAGTCATGGGGTAATATGAAAAAGGGTGTGCTGTTGAACATAAATGTTTCATATACATATATTTATTACCAGAATGAACCAAGAATATGGGTTAATTCTTTCTTTCCATCATTCTTAAGCAAAAGAATTTGTGTTAAAAAAATGCAAACCTCAAACAGTCTCCATCAACCTAGATATCAAAATTTCATCACCCTTTACTTTTTGATGACTCTCAGATCTTCAAGTCATGGGATGTGGGTGTTACTTAATCCTTTATTCAAGAACACTACAATGTATATCCAATGCATGAAAATGAATCAAATTTATATATAAAAATCCTTTGCCAACCACAGGATTTATCTAACTGATAAACTCTGCAGCTGGTAAGACTAGGAACCTTGGGAACTGGGACAGGGTTACTGTTTCTTCCCTAAACACAAGCAGTACAAAAATAATTAAGCACACTCGATATAAAATGTAATGTTTAAAAAAATAATCACACCTACTTGAAACATGTAACTTAAAAGTCAGTTTTTCCACTCCAACTCATCTTAATCATGTGAACAGCAGCACATTAGTTCAACAACTTGCAGGTACTGGAAAGCTCTACTAGATGAAATGTTACATAAGAGACCATCTGGCTTCTGTACATACAGAAGAATATGAAGGGAAATAGCTAACAAAAATTCTTCTTACAACTTCTGTTCTAATGAGGCCTGGACATTGTTGTTCATGCAGTGACTAGGCTACAGGCTGGATGATCCAGGGTTCACATCCTGGCAATGGCAAGAAATTTTTTCTCTCAAAATTGGCCAGACTGGCTGTAGGTGCTGGCATTCTTTGGTGAAGTTAAAGCAGCTGGGGGCTTGAAGTTAACCGCTCATCTCTATCTGATACTGATATGATTTGAGTGGAGCTCTGCTTCTAGTCCTCCAGTATGCCTTCATGGCATGGACATAGACAATGTTACATTTTACTCTTATTTTAATGCCGTTTTGGAACTTGGAATACTCCGTCTTACCTGACTATATGTTCCCAGTACAATTTCATGTCTTCCATCCATGTTCACATCTGCAATAGCTGAGCAAAGAACTGCATCATAAAGTTCACTGTCTGGTAAGATGGAACAATTCCGCAAACCCTGCTGCAGCACATTCCTGCCAAACAACACAAAGTAGCTTCTTGTTCGGGTTATCAACCAGCAACACAGTTAAATAAATCAATTTCTTGACCCTGAAACAGGAACTTAGACATCATCACTTCATAACAGTAAGTGAATGTCATCAAAGTAAACAAATCTGGTTTGTTGTTGCCTTTACAAATGACTGTCATTAACAGTGCACTTGGAATCTATATTAGACTTCTCTTGAACAGTGAAAGGTTTTAACAACACTACCCCTGCTCCAGAACCTCAGATGCCAGGAATTATGCTTTTAATTTTAAATCACTTAACTTCCTAAAGGATGTACAGTCCATAATTGGTTGTATTTGAGAAAAATATCTGTACACTGATAGAAGAAAATGAAATACCAAGATGTTACCCAGTACTTGTGATAGATATTTAGGACCTCTAATCAAATCATCAGTGTCAGATATTGTTATGAAAGATTTCCATGACAGCCATTAAAATGAGAAAAATAATATGACTCTAGGATATGTTGAATTGTCATCCGATTTGCTTTTTTCGGGTAGAACAAACTCTTTAAATGTACCTTTTAACAAGGAACTTACATATAGACAACAGACGGTTGCAAGGTATTGGAGACTAATAGATGGACAGCCATTTCTTCTTTTTTTTCCTGTTGTGGGACGTTAAGAAAACTTGGTGGTTCTAAACTAGATTCTTCAGTGAAGAGACGAACAGTAGATACTGGACCTCCAAAACGAGCTGACCAACATGACACTACTTCTTTCTTGGTCAGATCCACAATTGCTAACTTCACATATCCACATTCACAGCCATATGCTGACACACGACTACAGGTAAAAAGAAAAGCAAGTCCTTTAACTTGAAATATCAGTTTTCATTAAAAGGTGGAACTTAGGTATCCTGGTAGTTTTGATTTTATTCACAGTAATTTTTTCATTTCTTTCAGCAAGAGAGATGTAGAAAACATTTTCATTGTTTCAGAATTATCCTATTACTACATGACATCAGTGAAAATACTTTTAATACTGACAATTTAAATGACGCTGCTTTTGTTTATAATCTGTTGCACAAAATTCATGAGATTAATATCAGTCACATACACAAGATTTTCAACAAATTCACTTTTTAAGTGTTACATGTTCTCTATATGAAGCATGGCATAAAATACTCTACATTGCAATTGTTTCTTAGCCTTGACCAGAGTAAAAACTACTGCTGTCTACTGGAAATACATACTTAGTAACTGAAACTTATATAGATAACTAAACTATAAAACTCAACAGGTCATTACCAATTTCATAGTGCCGTGGATCTCACTATTTAGGTATCATTCCTAATAAACATAAAGGAAAATCATCTTCATTTCATGTGCCATGCATGAAATAGGACTGGACACATAGGTATTTCTTGAGTTTGGAATAAATCCATGCGCCTCTCATGGGAAGATAAATTTCATACCGTGTTTCGTTCTTGCAGTGATAGATGTCCATCCATAAGATGATGCTGGGGGGTTCAACTAGTTCAGGGAAGTAATCGGCAACATTCACCTCACTGTAGCAATGATTTGCTTGGTCTTCTCGGAACATGTGAATTTTCTCATCACTCCCAGACAATAGCCATACCACCTGGTGTTTTAATATGTTTTAACACTTGCACATATTTTTGTGTTTATGGGGAAAACTAAAAGCTATTTTAAAGAAACAAATGAAGTGGATGAAAAAATATGCTTCAGGATAGGCATGTGTCCTAACAGCAGTGAAACAACCTGCTTTAATGATGAGGAAGTATCTTTGACAGCCTAATGCCCATACAAAATGTTCAGTAAATATAATATACTGTACACAACAATTGCGTATCCTTGTCATCACATAAGTGGAATTAGTTTTAGATATATTGGAATTTCATACATTTCACCACACTAAACTGATAAATGAATAATATATATATACACAGCAGAATTTCTTTAATCCAGCATCCACAGGATCAGACAGATGCCTCATTATCATTCAGTACATATGCATACATATGCTTATAGGTACTTTAATACCTTATGCAACTGGTGAATTATTAGGATTTCCAGAGTATCAACATCAGATTAAAGGAATTCTACTGTATACTCTATACCTGCATTCAGGTATGTCAAAAAACATTAACTACTCTCCACATTCTCAAAGAAATTGCCAAAGATGGCAAAGTGGATGGAATGTCTAAACTGAGGTGATTTATATGGAGGGAAATGCGTAAACACATGCAGCACATTTCACCTCTCTGTAAATTTCTTTTTACATAACTCTATTTAAGTTCCAGGATTATTCACATGAAATGTGCATGCTAAATTCAACATGATTGAAAATTATGACTACAAAGAAAATGGAATGATAACGTGAATCCTTCAAAGTTTGCGGGATACCACAGTAATATACACATTTCAAGTTGTGAATTACCTCTTTATTGAAATTGTCTGCACTGGTATACATTTCAGTGTGGTACAGCTGGTATGGAATAAAATCCAGCTGGATCGTCAAACAGTTCTGAGCAACACTGTCCAAATTAATTTCGGAACTGGGTTCCCACTCAGAGTATATATTCAGGTATGACGGTGTGTTGTGTTCACTGGACTGAAGTAGGGAAAAGAAGAAATTATAAGCAGCGTGTCCCCACAGCTTACTGATCAGGGCTTACAGAAATATACGAACTTACCGATAAGTGTATTAAATATACACCTGTTTGTTACCTGCTTCCTAACTTCAATAACACTCACCTCACTTGACTGATAACATATCACAATTCTGTATGATTCTGAAAGTGGTATGTCACATTTGGGAACATTTATTTCACAGGGACTATCCATCATTTGGTTAAAAATAATGATAATACAACACATTTTCAGAAAAGGATTGGTCCTTAAAACCTTTTTTATTTTCTGCTGCTATTTGTAACATGATGTTATTGACAAAGTCCATTAGGTAAATGATTCCAAATAACATACTGTATGCCTTCACTTAAATCACTGTATATAAGTGTGTGTCTAGGCATAGTGATGGTATGGCAACTAAATGATGTGTTAGTACCATGATGCAATATTCCTGTACCTTCTGACTTCACACTACTTACATAATTCCCCAAACTGAATATTCTCCATGCTCCCAAGACGTAACAGGATTACTCATTCATTCACTCTTTGAAAAGCTAAGAGTCCTTCAGCAAGTCAAGAAATTCCCACTTTTTGATACTCAATGTTACTTATTGTGTGCAAAGCAGACTCCCACTGGACTCTACCGTCTCACTTACCCAGTCCACAGTCTTGCAACCTATTTCTTCAAGACTTATATACTTTTGTATTACATAGTACCAGAAAATTTGATCCCAGTGCTGAAGTTCAACTTAATTCATCCCACACTATTTTCACTCACTGTCATCATTCTTACTGGTCACACATTCCATTACCATTTTTAAGAGTGCCTACAGGTGGTCCAGTTGGCCAAATATTGCATTTTTGTCTGTATTAATACTTACTCCTGACTTAAAATCTACCTGTAACCCAAACATAATGTGGGAATTAAAAACACCTATTTGTATCCGATGAGAAAATTGGTTTTAATTACTGAACACATCTTGGGTGTAAGATACACATACTGCAATATGCAATGTTGCTAACACGCTGAAAATCATAGAGTATGTGTGTCCAAACCAACTTCTGTTATCAGTGGATCAATTTCCACAATGCATGACTGCAAAATGTTTTGTAAGATTAATCAATGTTAATTCTGTGAACACACCTTTATAATTGTGATTCCTATGACAAAGTCATCACTTGACTGAGACCTAGTAAATGCATCAATTGAAATAATTTCTGTTCCATCTGAAAGAGAACAAGTCTGTTAAAGAAAAAGGTTTATATACGTATGCAGTAAAAAAGCAGTTTAGTGATGAGGATGGGAAATTTTTATGGAAAATATTAGAAAGCATTTCAGGAATTGCCTCTTGCATTCAAAAGAATCACTCAAGATAGAAAGTTAAATGACTGTATTTTTTTAAACCCATACATAGCAGAACCAATAAAAACTTACTACAGAGTTCAGTATGGCACCTTTAGTTGCTGTTGCCTGATACATATTTAACTTGTTTTACTATTTAACATATAGCACCAAAATAAGGACTGCGTATTCAAATGAACTGTCTTATCTTCCATAATTTCTGACTGGATTTGTGACCACCCAGAAATGATTTCCAAAAATTTTCCCATAAAAATTTTTCCGGAGAATGAAGAGCTTTTACTTTTCCGGCACTGATTATAAAGCCACTGATGGCTCATAAATTTAACCAAGCGAATAACCATCAGTAGGTATTTACTTACTTGGAATGTAAGTGAATAACACTTCTTTCACTGTCGGTTTCAAGAATCCATCAGAATCCCCGGAATATTCAAATGAGAAAACTTTACGGCGAAGAGACGCAGCAAGAATCTTGTTTGCGCCATTTGACACACAAAGTTTGGTCAGTGAATAAACATTCCCTTGAGATGGCAACACAAAATAATGTGCATCTATTATATTCTCCATCACTCCTTTTTTATATGGCCATTCTGTAAATAGTGACCACAACAAAACAAATACTCAATATAAACACTCATCTGAAATTCACCACTGTTATGTTGTAGTCACAACATCCACAAGATGTTTATGATACTCCACATGGATAAGAGAGGAGAAAAGAATCTGGACATAGCCAGAGAAAATCAGAATGGGAAATACACTCAACACTGACGGGAAACATTTTCATCCAAGACACAGCCTTCATCCTGTCCAGTGTTGCAACTGATAATGGCAGTATTTTTTATGAGGATTTCTTCATTGGAAAAAATTCACATCTTTTTTTAATGCTTGACAGATACAAGATGTGAGAAGTATGCTACAAATATGTCATGATCCAGATAAAGATTCAGTTTTCCACTTGCCTGACAATCTCACATATTTAAATTTGTTCTAATATCTATAGCTGTTCAGAATGTCCCTTCTGAAGAAATACATCTGTACTGTCTCTCATTTCTTTATGTATGTGGTATAACTGCAATACATTCTTACACTTAACATTAAGTAAAACTAAATTCTAATGTCCAAGGAACATAGGCATGTGATAACACAGTGACAAATCTGCACTCAACTTTCATACTGTCATTACGCTTTTAAACATCAGGACTCTCGCTTGCAATGGTCCCATAATTATACATGGTAAAGGTACAGGTGTTAAACAGCTGATCACAAGCACTTTAACAATACCTGCACTGCAGAGTCCACAATAAAGTAAATACTCTGTCATAAAAAACAACACATGTTGTACATGAACATATGTTGTTCACATAACATTAAGAGTGAAATACAATTATGTTTATTACAATTATTTTGGAATGTTCATATAGCAGTGTTACAGCATTTGAATTAAGAGATTTGATTAACAGGAAGAGAATGAATTAGAAGAAAACCGTGTGGAAAATCTCAGACTACATACAGTACAATATTAAAATGAACATTAGGACAATACATTGTTGATGTGAACTGAATTTAAATGACTTGAATGAAGGTAAAAATTTTGTCACAACAATGATTCAATAGTCATGGTGTTCCATAACGGGCAGTTACTATCCAATTAGCAGGCTGTCTGTTCAATTTCATCTTTAGACTGTCCAAGAAGTATAGCCTGAAAAGACCTGTATTTCTAGCACAGAACAAAATGGGTATGATGCCATGTTCACAGTTGTAACAGAAATACATATAAATCCACAACATGTTCGTTGTATAAACCAGTTAGCAGTTTAAATATTTATAATTATGTAAGAATAAACACTACTATATTTGAATCCTGGGTCAATTCACCTAGAAAGACTAAATGTACAGAGTAAGTTCTCAGCTCTTATTTCCTTCATTAAGCAGCATACAAAATTTGAGTAAGAAATGACTGTAAACTGCCTAAGTATGCTACCAGTACATATATCACTACCTGTAAATCCCACACTGAGCACTGTAAATACTCAAGAAACAGAATTTCAGTATTACTAATAAAATACTAAGTTGCCAAAATTTCTGGTAATGAACCAGTTTGCAAAGTCAATCCTCTGTAAATCCTTCTGAGGTAAATCTCTTCATTTTATGACCATCTGAAGCTACAAATGCTATAAAGCCCTTCTTATACAGTGATGTCCCCATTTAATTTTTCTCAGTTTACAGTTTGCTTCACTAAATACTCATTTTCAGTGATTGATCCCAAGTTGACAATCTCACCTGCTGTCCATTACACTTAACCATCCTAAGCATCAAACCTAAGAACAAGAACATCAGAGCTAAATATAAACATCCTTCACTCTACAGATTTTTTTCTCCTGCAGGATGATTTGTACCCTTCTTTACTTTTATAGACAAATGGTCTGTAAAGCAAGTCAGAATAGAATAGTAAATGCATTTGTGCCCTTTTGGTCCCAATGCACATATGCTTTTTGACAGGCCCTTTGTCTCTTAAACTGCTGTCCAAGTCATGGGAGCACTGTTCCTTCAATAAAATTCCAGACTGCCCTTAGACTTAGTTTATAACATCCGCAGGGTCCAAGAAAAAAGGAACACAAATAGGTGTACCCGAGTGTCACCAAGGCTTCACACTCGCACAAAACGTGAGCTGAGGTATCCTCCTCTGTTCCACACCTCCGATACACGGGGACTGTCAATCAGCCCCATTATGTAGAGATGTCTTCTCAGGGTGTTATGTCCAGTAAGCAAGCCAGTAACTACCCTCGACTGTATCCTTGTAAAGGACAGTAGCCTAGTCTTAAGAGTAGAACCAGGGCCTGAGATCAATTTTATAGCCTGTCTCTGATTACTGGTAAAATGGGTCAAGGAGGCACATAAGTCAGTACATTTGCACTCATACGGCTGCATGTAGATTAATGGAAACAGGTTTCTTGCACTACGATTTTCACCTTATGGGCAGTTTTTGGAACAGATTACAATCTATAAAGCAAGAGATGGGTGAATCTTAGGCCATGTTGAATCTGAGGAAGATGGTGATATTCTAGAACAATTTTGTGTGGACTGTTTCCCAGCTACTCATTTCACATGACTGTGCAACCTCCAGTGGAATGCATCATGATCATGATCATCGTCATTGCTGTAGTTCTCTGCATCAGCAACTAGCATCTAACTACTCGACAGCATGGCACACAACGGCAGAACTACCTAGAGTGGGCAATGGAGAAGGAAAGAGGAAAAGAAGAAGAGAAAAAGCAACAGTATGCCTACTACTAATACCAACTAACTTTATATGGAGATAGCTACACAGAATCACTCATTAAGCGAGCCCAGCAGCTCAGTCAGAACAAGGACTAGGCCTTGAGCTACATGACCAGAAAAATGGCAGGAGTGCAAATTTTTCTCTTCATCAGTGTGTCCAACCCCACTCTGGGACCCATGCAGCCTCTTGTCCAATGGTATCTGGAGCTCTCTCCCTCTAGGTACAGCATTCAGAGCATGTAGCTAACCATTCACCCTCCCTTTGTTGCTGGAGGTTACGAAAGCCTAAGAGCTTAATTCCAATATGATAAGTTACTCCTGCCATAGTGCTTAATTAATTAAGTACAATGTTTGAATGTGCTTAGCCTTTATCATCCAGGCCTTAAATCCCAGTGCAGCTGCTGAAGGCTGGAGTTATTTCATTTCAAATGCTCATGCCTGCACCTGTATAAGACAGTAATTTCCCTTTCATCCAGGAAGACTTATATTTAACAACACATGGGCATCCCATTCAGCCAATAAGGGTCAAAAGCCTATCTCAAGACTATGCTTTTTGATTTTTAGGTTATGACTTGTAAAGTGTTCAGCAGATCAAAACACTGTGCTGAACATGATTTGTTGAATTTGACAAGATAATCCATTACTACATTCTTCTGCCAGGAAGAGTTGTGTTTAGAAAACTACTGTCAACTATTACTTACAGACACTGTGCTCACAAACTGCAATGCAGGTTCTATCACAAAGTAGCTTATCTCATACTTCCTTCAAAACATTTCAGTTATGAATCAATGTGTTTCTCATGCACTTCACATATGCATGTACTAAAGACTACAAGCACAATATGGGACAAGTAGTGTGCATATGCCGCGTGCATGAGCAAAATGGATCTCACTGTATCCGCCTACAAACAATGCTCAACATACCCAAACATGTTCCTCTCCATAGTTTTGAAACATGGGAGTTCAGAGACCATGTCACATAGTAAACCTCTAGCAGGCAGCCAATAAAGTGCCTAGGCTCACAGTAGCAACAATATTTCTCTAAGCTGTAGACAATTTTATGTATTAACTGATTGCAATGTTTCATGACAATCTGACAGAACAAACACATCACTGCCATCAGTGCAGTCAGTACTACCACAGCAAGAGTGGAAATTTTTAATAGTAATCTAGCCACAAGTGAAATAATTTTGGAATCAAGCATGAGATTAATTGAACAACATGAAATATTTAGAAAACATCTAACTCTTTGAAACACAATTTTAAGTCATACTAATGTCCGTGTATAAGTGATGAATTTAGAAAGGAAATACCTGATGTCAGCAAAACTCTTCATCTTTGTTTGAAGCTAATTAATTTTAGGGGTTAAAGTTAAGATTCTTGTGTATGGACACAAAGAGTAAAGGAACTGCTTATAGAATGAGCAACTTCAACAGCCTAGCTGGGCAGAAGATATTCAGCCACTTTAAAGTCCACACAGCCTCCAGCTGTTATAATACTTTCCCAACAGTACAGGCAACTGGACATAAATAAATTACTCTAATGAAATGGTTCAATGCGGAAAACCACATCTCCTAGCCTCTTCTATGTCCACGGCATGGTATTCTGACATCTTTTGTTCTGCTTGTATAGAAAAGGCAATAAAATTCATTCATTGCTGTAAATCAGTCAGAGCACTGAGAAGGTTAGTAAAAGCCTAGTTTTTACTTATGTTCGTGGCTCATGTTAAATGTTGGGAAGGCTGCCAGAAAGTGCATAATGAGAATTGCTAGAATGACAGAGTGTTTGTACAAGGAAGACCTTGGACTGAATCTTGATTGACAGGCCTGATGTAAGGGATTTAATTTTTTTTACAACAATGGATATTAAACATTATGGTCTTCTGGATCTAATGTCATACAGCTTGCTAGACAGGCACAAACATTTCAGAGGGACCTGCAGCCTTCATCTTCAAGTTAGCTGAACATGCCAGAAGACCAGAACCATAATATCCATGTGCAAATTTGTATTTTCATATTCTAAAGTGTGATTAACTATTAACAGTGCAAATAAATCATCATCATTATTACAGTACAGGGTCCTTATAGTTTATCCAACCCACATAGTTGGTCACTACCTGCCAGTTACTTTCGTGTGCAGAACTTGACTAACTCACCAAGCCACCTACATGTGATCAACTGCAGTGGTCGTTATGTCTGTAGAAGCTCTTATCTACCATCTGTAGTTGTGAAGACACTCAGTTTCCAGCAGAAAAGGAAAAACCACTGCAACACCATGCGTGTGTGAACAATGTTCCATCAGTCTTATGTCATTGTAAATTCGGAATAAAATTTCACACTGATATGTTATACACATTCTGACTCCATTTTTAGTTCTCACTTTACAAGAGAACATATGCATTTTTTCAGTAAGACAGTGCAACAGCTCAAAAAATAAACAATTCTAAAAGTTGTATACAGCACTATTTTTGGTGACGTACTAATAAGCAAGGTATTGTGGCCTCCACATTCACCAAACCTGAATCCACGTGACTTCACTTGTGGGGCATGTTAAGGGATAAGGTGTACAGTAATAATTATCACACTCATGATATGAAGAAAAAAATAAGCACTCAGAATATAGTGCCTGCAAGTTGAAGGAAACCATTTCCAGCAGCTTCTTTAAATACAGTGATTGAAACCCTAACATTAACTACAATATATTGAAATAAAACATGTGGACCCCTACTCATTCAGACTGAACATCAGCACACAATGCACTGTTGGCCGCCATGTAAAATGGCCTGTGAAGTGACCAAAGATATGGGCCAGGTAAACCAAGGACCCTGTACCACTGTCATACAGGTGAAGATTATTCACACTACTCACACTTTAACCTTTAAATGACTGGGTTGGTACTTACATTTTAGCACATGGTATATAAAAAAATGTTTTATTTGAAAAGAATGAGTTAAAATTATGACATAAACATAATCTGTAAAAAATAAAACAGATTATGCAGCCTGTCTTAAAAATGCAATATATTTCCTTGCTACCTAAATATATAAAATGAATTTCGAGGGGTGTTTAGTTTATGTGCATTCACATGTGAACACGGGCCATTTAAAGGTTAAAATAGATTATGACTGCTCTCTTCACAATCATCTTGAACTTATAATTTGTATTTTCACCTTCAAAACAACATATATCCTCAAACCTTGCAGCAGTGGGGACAAAATATTTTTTCCCTAAGTGAGCAAATTCCAAAACAAAAGCTTCGAATTTGCCATTTTTTTGTACTACCGTATGAGAAACTGGGGTGCTGATAAGTCCTTAGCCCGACCAGGAAGGAAACAAGCTCAGAAGCATGTCAGGGACGCGAGCAATTTCAACAACATTGAGATGCAAGCTGTCATCGAGGTTTTTTCCTGCAAGGCAAGGCACCAAAGGAAATTAACGCCATTCTGACTGAAACATTAGCTTGTTTCCTTCCTGGTCAGGCTAAGGACTTATCAGCACCCCCGTATAAGCACTGCTACCATAAACATCTACTGATATATAATTAAAGTTTAATTTTCAATTCATCAGTCTGTCACTGAACTAAATTCTAAATCCCTCTATTTTTTTTTTCCAGGTCAAAAAATGTACAAACCAGCTAATGCAAACACTGGTCAGGTTCTGAAGACTGAAAACCACTGCAAGCTTACAACAGGAAACTTCAGACTTTGAGACTACAGTTAAGGTACATGAGACTGGGATAACCAATGAAACTGAAACAGCTCAAAAAGAATATAACAGTTTGCAGCCTGTAACAGTGTGGCAATTTATCACTGCTTTACAACTTCAAAGTCAAGTCATCGCAACAAAGCCTCAGCTTCTGTCACACATAAATACAAACATTCCGACACGAATTAAATATTCATTACAATTCCATTTTTTAAAAATGGGCTTCTATGATCCCACTGGATTTCTTTCCTTACCACAACAATGCCTAATATCTGACTTTGTAGCAGGTTCATGTCTGCAATGAGGCAGTAGTACAGCTATATTCATGATGGTTGTGTCTGTGGCACATGCAGTTGTTGGAAGTATTGCAATGCATTCAATGCAGCTTCCACCCCGACATTATATATAGGATGTATTGGTGCAAGCTCATTGTTTGGATTGCCCACAATATTTGCTTTTCCATGCACAAAATGCTGTGCCACTGATAGGCCACTTAGTGTGTAACAAGTGTGATAGATATCCCGTGGCTTTTTGGGTTTGTCAACGAGGCCCCCTGATGAATTTTGACAGCAAATCAAGATATATTCCTGCAGGGCTTCCTGGTGGAATAACCACCGTTCCATGCTTACCGCATTTTTATCTTCCTGCATTAATATTCTTTGCAGTAAAGGAAATGCTCCACCCTGCCAAAAAGAGTAGCAGCCATCAACAAGCTTGTTAGTACGGCCCTGAAAGCCACCTTCAAATCGCATTTGGCGATTCACAATCCACCGCATAAATGACTTCATATCACATAAGTGCTCCTTTCCTAATAGTGAAAGAGCAGCCAGACCACAGAAGGCATAACCACCATGTGCCTCCATCCCTGGGGACCCAGAGAAGCCTCCCTCATATGTCTGACAGCTGATAATCCAGTTGGCTGAGTTATCAAACAGAGCATCTGTGTAAATGTTGGTAAGCTTGGCAACAGCTAGTGCACAGTATACTCCTCTAATATCCACTTCGCCTCCAGGATGCATCATAAATGCTCCATCAGGAGAATGAACTGACCAGAGAAATTTTTGCAGCTTTTCCCTGTCAATGATGCTGTATGCTTCCTCTGTTCCCAACGTGCAAAGAGCATTCACTGCTGCATAGGTAGGTGCCAAATGTGGGAACTGGCCTGGACCTCCAGCAAATCCTCCATCTGGACACTGACACTTTCCAAGGAACTGAACTATCTTAGAGATATCTTCTGGTACTAAAGATTCATCTAGCAGTTCCAGGGAATGTAATATCCAGTAACATAGCCATGGACGACTAGCATCTAGACACTGGTAAGAACTGGGCAAATAAGTAAGGGACTTCTTGAGAAAAGTGGCATGTTGAAGCCTTAACAATGTAGGTGCATCTAGATCAATTTGTACTTTTTTTGAAAACAAATCAAAAAGCCTTTCTACAGATTCCTCCACCTTCATCTGTTCTTCAGATGTTGGTGTTGGATAGTTTTCGTCCTTAAACCTTTCTTTCTTTATAGATTCAAAGGATCTAACATTTGCCGCCATGCTGAAGGGACAGCTTACTTAAATTGTTATTCCAGGGTCTTGATCCTCGAGACAGAGTACCCCTAAAACAAGCATACAAAAAGTATCATGAACCCTCGCACAGTATAAAAATAAAATTTTCACTTTATTTATTTCTGCTGGCAGACTAATTTCCGAAGAAACAGTGCAGTGATTCCCCTTGATTTATGTCAGTAAGTATCAGTGATCCCAAGGGAAATAAATTTGGCTTGTCTGACAATAAAATAAAATGATTCCATCAAAACATAACAATAGCATACAATCATCAGCACCCTAGTATGGCTACAAGTTTCGGTCTTTTCTAGACCACCTTCAGGCCAACATGTTCCAGCAGAAGATACAATCAATGTGCACAATACATTATGGGATCTCATGCTGTTTACAGGGTGTGTGTAAAAAAAGTTATAGAAGTTTTTAAGTTTAAAATACTTTTAAACAGGATGTAGTGTAATTGGTAGGGAAACCGGAGGTAAAGAGACCACTGGGGAGACCTAGGCGTAGATGGGTGGATAACATTAGGATGGATCTCCAGGAGGTGGAATGTGGGTATGTGGACTGGATTGGGCTGGCCCAGGATAGGGACGGGTGGCGGATGCTTGTGAGTGTGGTAATGAACCTTCGGGTTCCATAAAATGTGGTGAATTTCTTGACTAGCTGCAAACCAGTTAGCTTTTCAAGAAGGACTCTGCACCATGGAGTAAGTAAGTAAGTAAGTAAGTAGTGTATCTAAAACATTACATAGATGTTTACTATCGGTTATGAAGGTACTTTCATTATCAAAATTATTTTATTTTGAGTATTAAAAACTAACAGCAGGATATCTTCTATTAAAATTGGCTTGTCTGGCTGTATAGAATAGAATAGAATAGAATAGAATGATATATGGGTTAGAGCCCTTTTCAAGCCTGATGCACTTAGGCCCTAAAACAGGGCCTTTGTGCCCTGTCTGGATATATAATTCTTATCTTTAAAAAAACAAGTTGGACAAGATAAAAAATTCCATTATAGCTCATGCAAAAGAGCTAGACCAAGACAATGATCATGACAGCAATTGCTTTGTTCAACATTCCCAGGTCTATGTTTTACCACATTCAGTAACTCCTAGGTCAAACAGACATTCCATCCTCTCAGTTTTGCCAGAAATTCTGGGTACATTTTGTCTCATGTGGAGACTTTCATACAGTCTAGTTAGGACCAACTTCTGGAAAAGAACTACTACTATGCAGGCCATGTTAGCTATCACTTGTCACTTTGTCTGAAGAGTTGCAGGCACAGAGAATTGTGTTTACTGATGATGCATATGTTAAAAAGGTAAAATGCTGTGGCCTATTTTACCACTGGTCACATAACTTTAAAATTTCATGTGGATTTCACAGTAGTTCTACTGATATGGGAAAGCAGTCTGCAAACACGTGGGTGTTAGTATTTTAATATTCATTTTCTATAATACAAAATCAGTGCTAAGACTGTAGGAACCAATAGTTTCTGCAATGCGTAAGTGCATAAACTCAATTTCAAACATTTTAGTGACCCTGCATGTACCTACGTGGACTGACTGTCCATTAGCCACTGACACTGAAATAATATTGACATATGCCTAAACAGCAAATTCATTCATGCTTTATGTTAATGTAGTTTATAAGCACTAAGCCACCAAGCTGTAACATATGTAAGCAAACTATAACTGGATTTTTACGTATGAAATAAACCTACATCCACAGACACAATTCACCCTCATCCACTTAGATAATTCAACTTTCCTCTACATAATCCTTTTAATGTCTTTCCACACTATGCAGAACTATGCAGGAACAATTTTCACAATCATGCTACATTTTGTGGGTCAGCAAGTACTTATATGAAATATTGTGTGTTCATGTTCAAACCTCCACAGTAAAACTGGTCATTCATGCTCACATCATATTCAAGTTAACCTGTCTAATACAATGGCAAAGCAATCCCTGTACAGGGCCTAAGGAATCCTGGAGATTGAGGCTCCCATATTTCAAGGCAATCAGCACATGAAGGGGCAAGGTTGTCAGCCCTATGCATCGGCTGCCTTTACCCCCCAGGATATATTCCTGATACTCATTTCTGTTAGACTGAGTCAACCCCTGGGTTGTAACTACTGCACCCCCCCCCCCCCCCCCCAACTCACTCCTCAACAAAACAACAAAAACCATTTTTCCCTCTTTTTTTTTTGCTCTGAGCAACCCCCGGGGTTGTAAATCCGCCACCCCCCCCCCCCATCAAATGCATGTCTACAAACATATGCAAGGCTATTTTCACTGTTCTATTGTATCACAAAAGATTGTGTCAAGAAAAAAATGTAAGCTTGAAAACTGTCAAAGAGGTTTCTGTGAGGTTAAATGCATATTAGACATGCTGTATGACCATATTTGATATCAATCATAAATATATCAGACAGCCAACTTCCATTTCTGACCAGATTGGCATAGCGTAACAATCTAGACTTCTATTCAGGAGGCACCCAATCTGAATAATCTCAGCAATTTTATTTCATGCTATTTACAAGTCATACATGCAAAAATTTAATACATTTTCACTACACACTGGTGAAAGCCCAGCTATTTTTCAATATAGTCTTCATCACTGTCAACAGTCACGTTCCATTATTGAATAAGGGCACATATTCCTGCCCAACAAAAGTTGCTCTCCTTCTTTCACATGATGTTCTGCAGTGCCTTGTCATCCGTATAACAGTGTCCTCACTGGCTATCTTTCAAAGTACCAAACAGGTGAAAATATGAAGGTGCAAGGTTAGGATTGTGAGGCACATGAAGCAACACTGCCCATCCAAATTTTGTGATCGCCTCAGTGGTGTGTGTATTTGTATGTAGCCCAGCATTGTCATGGATGAGCAACACATCATACACTTTTCTTGTGGCACAAACTCACCAAAGACAATTATTTGAACTTCTTAGCATTCCAATATAATGGTCAGAGTTCACCATGTGCAGATGTGTACACCACTGAGGCCATCACAAAATCTGAAATGACAAACCGACAGTGTTGACATAGCCACCCAATGGTCCTGACAACAAGCACCATCAGATTTTCACCTATTCTGTTCTTTTAAAGACAACCTGCAAGGTCACCATTATGCAGATGGTAGGGCACTGCAGAATGCCATATACCAGTGGCTAAAGAAGAAGTGCAACTTTCACTGGGAGAGAATACAAGCTCTTTTTCAGAGATGGAAGAAGGCCGTTGACAAAGACAGACACTATGTTGTACAAATTAGTTTCTGATTAACCCTCCTGCTTAACATAAGTCACCATCCACTGGGAAACCGAACTGACTTCATGAATCGTTCATGTTAACTGGCTGTACTGATGTATTACTTTTGTATCTTGAATAGACTAAACTATACGTTATATTCTATCATTTGATAATTAAAAACTATCAACTGCGTTCATAAATACGTAATATCAAAGCCTGACCTCTGAATGTTGATGCAAATTATGCTTCGACAGACGAAATAAATATTCCGAGTGAAAAAATTGTTTACATTAACGTGAAATACTGTTACACCGAAAACTATAATTCATGTCGGGAAATTAAGAATTACAATACAAAACAACAGCGTACCTCTGAATTAAATATATGTACGTAAAACCATCTGTACAACTAACACTATCCTTACCCACGTTACAAACAACAAACGACCACTGTGTAACAAACAATACATATTGCCAATCGTTGCGCATTGAAGCAGCAGTTCATCTGAAATTAATTTGTGTTACAAATTCATCGAAATTTCGATAGGAATCCAGTTGTTATAAATGTTACTACTCTATCTATAACGTATGCTTATTGTGCTTGTCGTTTGTGTTAAAAATTAGTTTGTTGATACCGTCTTTATTTGTTATGTTGCATACCCACAATCGGAAGTGACGATTTCAGCGAGTTGAATTGCAGAGTTCTGAGTGCGTTGTACGGTTTGAAATAAGTTATTTGAGTTGGAGCGTGTTTAAATGCCATGTGACTGTGGTTAGTTAGTTCAGGCTATTATAGTTTGTGTACGTCACAGTTGTGGGGAAATATTCTGAGATGTCTGCGTGTCTGTACTGTATTGAATAGAGTATGTCGTAACTTCAATTGAAAGGTTAGTATCGCGTGGTGTGTTCATTGTTGTATTACAATATCAACAGTTGCACTAATCCCCTACTTTTATTCAACAGAACTACGAACAATGGACGATCTAGCACATTCGTTGGATTTCTGTGCCATGAATAGTCACCAGAGGACGATAATTCACATAGACATTGATTGCTTCTATGCTCAAGTTGAGATGATTAAAAATCCAGCTTTGAAGCATTGTCCATTAGGAATTCAACAGAAAAACATTATAGTTACGAGTAATTACTTAGCGCGAGAATATGGAATTCAGAAGTGTATGCTTGTTAGTGAAGGTCTGCAATTGTGTCCACAGTTGGTACTGGTGCGAGGGGAAGATTTACATGATTATAGACAAGTTTCTACCAAAATTACAAGTCTGTTGCACAGATTCAGCCCTAAGGTAGAGAAACTTGGACTGGATGAAAACTTTGTGGATGTTACAGATTTGGTTGCTGAAAGGTTGAAGGACAGTAAAGGTGAAGAGAGTGTAGATGGTTATGTATATGGTGATCTGAATGAGAAATGTGAGTGTGGTTGTAAAAACAGATTGTGTGTAGGTTCCTGTATTGCTGGTGAAATGAGAAGTGAAATTTTTGATGTACTGGGCATAACAAGTTGTGCTGGGATCGCTTATAACAAACTACTTGCAAAATTGGTGTGCACAATCCACAAACCAAACCAGCAGACTACTGTCTTTCCTTGCAGCTCTTTGGCTTTGGTGTCAGGTCTTCAGAATGTTAGGGGTATCCCTAGCATTGGTCACCGCACACATGAAACTTTGCAACTTCTTGGTATTAACAGTGTCAAAGAGCTTCAGAACTGCAACCTTGCACCTTTGCAGAAAGCTCTTGGCAATGATTTGGCCATCTACATAAAGAAACTTAGTTATGGTATTGATGACTCACCTGTGAAACAAACAGGTAAACCCCAGTCCATTGGACTGGAGGATGGATTTAGGAAAATTTGTGTAGAAAGTGAAGTGAAAAATAAATTATTCACTCTCTTACAACGACTTTTGCAATTATTGTTTGAAGATGGTAGGATTCCTGGCTCGATCAGAGTGACAGTACGCAAGTATGATAGTACTCAGAAACTCAGTCATAGAACAAGTAGGCAGTGCAATATACCTGCATCCCTTTTCAGTAGTGGTGCCTGTTGCAACAAAAATGAACCAGTTTCACCAAAAACAATTGAAAAGCTTATGACAATGATTATGCAGCTGTTTCATAAAATGGTTGATATATCTAAACCATTTCACCTTACGCTCCTAGGTTTAGCATTTACAAAATTCCAAGAACGCAAGACTGGAAAGAGTTCAATTTCTTCTTTCCTGATCAATGACATCTCTGTGCAGTCAGTACTGAATTTCAAAAGTGTTTCATCAGAGGCAGACAATATGGAATATTCATCCACAAATCAGTCCCCCTACAGGAGCATGGAAAAATCAGATTTAGAATCTGAACCAGAACCATCTCCAAAGAAAACTCGGAGAGACTTTGTTTGTTCAAGAAGTAATGTGCATTTTTCAATTGAAGATGTACCTGTCAGATTAATGTGTGAAGGTACTTCAGGCGATTGTGTAGACGATGCTCTTTGGGTGGACAGAGGGTCAGAATCTCATAATAAACAGAAGTTTGGTACACAAAGAATACCTGTGGTGGAGTCCACCAGGAGTGCAGTAACAAGAAAATGTCCTGTTAATTCACAGATGAGTAGGTGTAGTTCTGATATAGTACATGATATGTCAAATGATGCCGAGTTCCACTGCCCACGTAATGTAGATGCAGATGTTTTCTGTGCATTGCCACATGAATTAAAAAAGGAACTGATGGATGCATGGAAAATAGAGAGAAATGAAACACCTCCCATTTCTCAGTCCAAGAAACTCACCTCATGTAATAAACCAAAACAAACATCTATTTATCACTACTTAATTTCCAATAAGTGATATGTTATGCCAGTTCTTAAAGTGTGATTTGTGCTGGTGCAGTTACTTTTTTTTTTAGCATTTATGTTATAGTGAACATGAACATTGATCTCTACAGACAACAAGTTTCCTCATATATTTCAGTTGTATGGTTTATTTAACAAGTGAGGATTTGAAATTTGTAGCATGTCATCGTGTTTAGAAGTACTGATAATTACATGTAATCAGAGAAAAGTTTCTTATGTTTACTTGTAAACTGAAATATTGCATTCCACCTGCAGTGGGCAGTGTTTTGCTTTTGTTAAGGTCATTTGTCTTCAGGCCAGTGTGGATGAAGGATACAAGTTTGATGTCTGTACTAATATTGTAGACTTGTAATTTGGAAATTTGAATTTAAAATTATTCATTGCTCTTTTTACCACTTGAATTGTGACAGAATATTGTAGTGTGTTTTGTTTTATTGTAGGTGGAAGTATCAATTATGAGCCAGGATAACCTGGTCAATAAACTGACTGCCTATGTGCCGGATAAATGTGTTTACCTCCCAACAGGAACAGGGATTAATCTCTTTGCCCCCAATCCTCAGTCCAGCTCTTGGGTCTATAGTGATATCAAAAGCGTGGCTGGGTAAAGTGGCTGGAACGTGAAGAGCTTACCACTCCCCTGCATCTATTACAAAGGTTAATAGTGCTTTGCCTCTAGTCCATACATATTCACGATGTGGTGATTAAGTAATCAGAACTCTACTCTTAAAAGAATCAAGTAGATTGCAGATTTCACACACTTCCAATTGTTTTGACTCGTGGCTCACTGTCATGTACATAATTTTAAAAAATTACCAGCATGGCTTTCACAGGAGTTCTTGATTTAAAATTTTTTCGGTGTTCTGAATGTTGTATTCTTTCGTTTGGGTGATTCCCCGGTGTCTGATTTCATGTACCGAAATGTTGGCATATAAAATTCCGATGCCAGGAAATCACCCAAAAGAAAGAATACAACTTTCACAAGAGTTATTAATCAGATGATGGTTTTTTTTTTTTTGTTTTTTGGCACTGTATAATGGGTGTATGTTCAGACATTTTGTAGGGACGTAATGCCTCCATCTTCAGGGTGACTGAACTGGTTTAAATGGATGCCTAAGGAACACAGAGTGAAGTTTTTTTGTCTATTATGTTTAGGTATTTTTGCCAATCACACCTACAGAGGGCTGGAAGAAGAGATCGGATTGTCCCGAGTTTTACCAAGCTCTCTTAAATTCATCTTCTCATGACATTGTGAGGACCCTGCACATAAGCAATACTTTCACCTTATTTTATTGTGATTAGTGTGATTTCTACCCAAGCATTAGCCAATGTAGATATATGAAACATGTTCATACTCGATTGGCAGACAGCTGAATGATAACCACACTGATTCTACTCCATCACTGACAGATGTATCAGGGATATGTTTGGTATCTAAGGATAATGCTGGGAACTTTTAAATTTATATAACTGAAGTGAAAATGTGATTTATGCAATTATTATCTGCATTTTAAATAAATGAATCCATTATTCCTCTGCATTTACTTGAGCTTTCATTAAATATACATTCTCAAATTGTTTAAATGTTTCTAGCACTAGAGTGCATGTGATGTTAACCACAGACTGTGCCATACATGCTGTTAACCAGAGATTGTACCATATGTACTATGTCCCTCAGTATGGCAACTTTATAACCAATAGAAAACCCACATCTGCCAGGATATTCTATTGACAGCTGCCATGCTCAGGGACACCCTGTAGCACTGTCTTCAGTGTTTGTTTAATTTTCAGTCTGTCTGTATTCAAGCTGTTCATTTTGTGAGACTACTTTTAAATATACCATTTACTTTTTTTACATGTGTGGATCATTATTTTGCTTTCAACCCAGATGTTTATCATGAAAGAACACAGTTGAGGGTGTTCCACAACTACTTGTTAAGAACACTGCCAGACATTCAACACAACACAAAACACACAC
>Ga0131853_10004591_pt1 | contig 24752 bp, 25 predicted proteins | sample TergutLab28metaG_FD_92764 | JGI IMG/M metagenome (GOLD analysis project Ga0131853, IMG submission 92764) | Labiotermes labralis P1 segment gut microbial communities from Petit-Saut dam, French Guiana - Lab288 P1 (version 2) (version 2) | ecosystem: Host-associated > Arthropoda: Insects >...
ACAAGGGGATATTTATGTGTTTTGTGTAGGAAAATAGCTTGACTTTCTCATTAACGACACTGTATAATTTTATTAATGAGCAGAGAAATATTTAAAGTCCTAAAGTTATGAACTTTACGACTTCAAAATTCATTGTATCATTTTTGAAGGGAGGTGACTACTCTATGAAATCAAAAAAAAGAATTTTAATTTCAACACTTATTATATTAATCATATGTTTAGGACTTGGTTTAACTTGGTTTTTAACTACAGAGGAAATTTTACAGAGCAGTACATATATGGAGATGTTCGAGATAGAGGGGCTTGAGCAGGAAATGAGTCCCATGGAACAAGGGATTATAGAGAATATGACATTAGATATTGTTAGAATTTCAGATGAAATCAATGGTATTGCAACTGCGACTATAAATATTACAATACCTGATGTTCCTAGTATTTTCATTGAAACAGTAGAAAGTTTTCCTAACATAGAAAATATGAGCGAATCTGCTTTTAAAAATAGGCTTACATCCAATATGCAAAATCAGTTTATTACACTTAGAGAAGAATTTGAGGTAATACAACAAGGTGGAATGTGGCGAATTCTAAATAGTGAAGATATTGACAATTTAATTAATGACCAAATAACCGCATTGTTTATCAGGATTCTGGAGTATACAGAATTTGAACCAATTACATTGCCATTTTAACTTACGAATATATAGCGCTATATACTTCATATAAAAGGCATGGTGATAAAATGAAAAGAATAATTTCTTTGATACTTACACTAATTCTAATGGTTTCAGTTTATATGCCTGTACATGGGGGACCTGTAAGGTTCACAGAAACTGACAGAGAGAATTATTACATAGAAGACTATTATATACTTCTATTTGATAATTTTAATTCCTTATTCGACGATAATCCTTGGCCATTTCTTATACAAAGAGAATTGTTTGCATACCAAGGATTCGTTTCAGATTTATACAGAAATCCGGCTCGGAGGGTGTTACTACCTGCTTCATTCTGGTTTGCGGATGAAGCACCCGCGGTAGAGCGATACATTGAAATACTTGCGAATTTCATGCTACTAATGGAGCATGAATTGAATGATGTACATAACCATATGGCAGAAGCAGACGCATTAAAAACGATGACGGATTATGCTTTTGATATTGCCTCAATAATAATGAGCAGTGCTAAACTAGACAAAGCTGTAAATAACTTTGGGCGTTTAGCTTATAGCGCCATAAATGTGAGCAAAGAATGCTATTATAGTTTTAAGTTGTTAAATAAAGTATTGTTAGACTATGAAAATAATTTCAATTTCTTAACAGTAATTATACAATATTCAGATAATCGAAATTTAGTTGAGGCTGCAAAAGTATTAAGAAACAATGTAGAGAGAGTAATGGAATATCGGCTTGGTTTTTTCATTGAAAATGCTGACAGAGTAGCTGAATTTGTAGCAAGAGATGTGTTTCTAGATATCCTGTTGATGGAAGCAATAACCAATCCTGTATATTTAGGACAGCTCGGGTTAAGTCTTTATGACGAAATTGCACTTACAAAATTGGCAGAAGGGTATAAAAATCTTGGTAACCTTTTAGCAGGTGCTAATATTGCGAGGGGTTTAGGAGTTTTTGCCGCTGACATGCTTGTGGGAATCTCTAATGTTCTCAATCGTGTCATAGAAATGCAAGCAATGTATGACATTAACCAAGCTCTGATTAGAGATACAGAAAATATACGAAGAAACGTACATAGTGGAAGTGACATAGATGCAATTGAACATGTTTTTCAAAACATGCGTTCAATGCTATATGTAAATGCCAGAGGAGATTATCTATTGTATCGGATGGTGATGTACGATGGGCAATGGCTATCGCTTATTTTTAGAAACCAGCTGGATTTTGAGAGGTGGTACTCCCAAATACAAAGAAGCTTTTTGAATTTAACTGCTCCATTGAATTATTTCTGGCCTGAACGTGAATGGTTTGTAAGAGATACAGAAGATAATTTAGACTCTGAGCAGTTATTTCCTGGAATTGAAGAGCCTGATACAGAAGAAAACACAGACGAAATCACGGAAGAACAGGAAGAAATAGAAGATTGGCTTTCAAACTTACTTGATTTTATTATAAATTGGCTCAACTCGTTATTTGAGTTGGATAATCAAGTGATTAACAAAGATAATGATACAGCTACAGAAACAGAGGAAAATTACTTTGTTATAGCAAGCGGTGGAGGTTACAACATAGTAGGAATAATGAGATCTAGTACAGGTGGAGATTCAGATATGGTCGGAGTTAAGGATGACTACGGAAACTGGATCCATCCACTGTCAGAAAATCATCCCTTTATTGTGGATGGATTAATAAGGGCTACAAACCACAACCGTGTTGTCATTATGGCTGGAGGTGGGCCGGTAACGCCCCAAGTAAGCGCTGCTGCGCGTAGATTTAACATTGTAGACAGTTATACCCATTATGAAGGAGCAATATTTAGTTTAGTAAGTATCAATAGGCGAACTGCTAGGCTAAGTGACTTAATAATTATTTCTGAAAGACATTACGATGCTAGAAATAATATTCTTCTTGATGATGGGAATTAAATATGCGCCAAATAGGCGATATAAAATTAGAAGGAGGAAGGCTATATGTTCTGTAGTAAGTGCGGAATAAAATTGACTGAAGGGAGTGTTTTTTGTTCAGGGTGTGGTGTCCAGATTAATTCAACGGAGCAGCCACAACATACAACTAATTCCAATAATTCCAATCCTATTCCCGAAGATATACGGTGTCCAAAGTGCGAATCACAAAATCTTCAAGTAACACTAGAAACTACAACTACCAGTTCTGGAGGTGGCTATAGCGGTGCAAAGGGATGTTTAGGGTTTCTGCTTCTTGGCCCTCTTGGACTCTTATGTGGTTCGGGTGGAAAGAAAGTGAGTAGTAGCACAGAACATAAGAATTTCTGGATTTGTATGAAATGTGGACACAAGTTTAGAAAAGCAGAAGAAGTATTAGAGGAAACTCTTTTTAATTTTCTCTCATCCATTGGATTGTTTATAGCATCTGCTGTAGGTCTATTTATTTTGTCTTCATTAAGGTTACCATCTTTTATTAACAACCCGTTATCGATTGGATTAGCAGTTCTACTGATTTTGTCTATCATTCTGGCTGCAATAAGTGGATTTGAATATAACAGGTTAACAGAAGAACAAAAGGCAGCTGAGGAAAAATCAGAAAAAGATGAGACAAAATAAAATTCATGAGCGACTGATGGCATTAGGGCGATGTTCCAGATGCCATCAGTTGCCCCATAGAAGCTTCTTTGTGAATTCTTACCAATTTCCAGTCTGTGCTAGATGTACAGGCGTTTTTTTCGGGAATATAGGCGCCATTTTGTTAGCCATTATATATATTCCTCATTGGCTGTGGTTAGTGGCGGGTTGTTTTATTATGTTCCTAGATTGGTTTGTTCAGTATGTAGGACTTCTTGAATCAAACAATATTCGGAGGTTAATTACCGGTGTAATAGGCGGATATTCGCTAACATCATTTTATATAACAGTACTCTGTTATATATTTTTTAGGTGGAGCTGATACGATAAAAAACGATTTTAATAAGGAATTGATAATTATATGAGGAGGAAGGGATATGTCAAAAAAAGCTTTTCAGATGCTAATGTTTCTAATTATATTAATGGCTTTAACTGCGTGTAGTGGAGGCTATACACATAATAATCGTTGCTTCAATACTTTCTCTTGGTCTCCATGTGAACATGGAACAAGGAAATTTGTTACAGTTAATGGAACAGAGCGATTTTACTGTAGGGATTGCGCTGAAACGTGTCGTGATTGCGGTGGAAGAGCAAGAGAATACCGTACAAATATGTTAGACGGTATTATATTTTTTTGCAGAAGCTGCATTAGAGCAAGGGAAAGTTAGGGCAAAAACCTATTCTTCCACCAAGTACCTAAGGTGTTCTACTTAAACAAGAACACTTAAAAAATATCCAGAAAAATAAAAGAAACACACCGCCTTACCCCCGCACATGTCCACCCCCTTATACACCCACATTTATTTATCCCCTGCGGGCATGAAGAGAGAGTGGGGTCTCGGTCTAAGCTCAAGAGCTGATACCGAGACCCCACTCTCTCTTCATGTAATTACATATAGTAATCATATAAATAAATGTAGGTGCATAAGGTAGTAGGAAGTGGACATGTGCGGGGGTAAGTCGGTGTGGTGGTGTAAGGTGATAGAATGGTGTGGGTGGTGTGTGTGGGTAAGTAAGGTAGGAAGGTAAGGGGTGTGGAGAGATAGATAAGGGGATAAGGTTAGTAGAGAGAGATAAGAAGATAATAAGAGAGATAGGCAGGTGGAGAGTGTGTCAGGGTAGGCATATAAGAGAGCTGGCTGGGTTTAGTGGTCAAAGGGCATGTGACAGGAGACTAAGGAAGCTGGTAGAAGCAGGATATTTAAAACGAGAAAGAATATTGTATGGCGTGGCAGGAATATACAGAAATACAAGTAAAGTAACAAAAATAGTAGAAGGTATTTCTGGTGGTCCAAGTCGTAAAATTAGAGTAGAGCAAATAATACATGATGTGGCCGTTTTGGATGCGGCAATATTTTTTAACAAAAGAGATGGAATAGAGTGGGATACGATAAAAACGGAAATAGAACTGCATAGGCTGGACGGCTTTGGCATTAGAAAGCATAGACCCGACTTTGTGTTTACAAAAGACAACAAGACAATATGTGTCGAAATAGAACTAGCGTTAAAGTCAAAAGACAGGTTTGAAAAAATCATGAAAGATAATTATAGAGTCTATGATAAACAGATATGGATTGTTCCAAGTATGGAGACTAAAATAGCAAAGACTTTAGCAGCTAAGAAAAAAATATATTCTAATATCGAATTGTTAGAACTAAGCGAGGTGCAGAAATTTGAATAATTTCATAGAAACAATCTGGAATCGGATTCGAAAGATTCGGAAATATAATACTAATAGTAGTTATCATAATTGCATTAATCCCAATTACATACGAACTGAGAAAAAGCATGTTCATTAGAAAATATTTCAACTTTAGAAAAGACTTGAAGAAAATTAAATCATCCAGAAAGAAAATCATCCCAAAGGACCAAGACGGCATCTTAATAGGTCACTTTGGTAAAAAACCTATATACATTCCAGACAACGCAAAACACGCCTTCATATGCGGTACCACAGGCAGCGGCAAAACAGTAGCAATATCCAACTTCATCAAAAGAACCTTTGAAAAAGACTACCCAGCACTAATTATTGATGGCAAAGGAGACACAGGACAAGGCTCCATATTGGACATCCTAGAAACTATGAAAAATCAGTTAAATCCAGCAAAGAAAATCTATATAGTAAGCCTATCCGACCCAAAACAATCAGACCACTATAACCCATTTCAAAATGCTTCCCCAACCGTAGCCAAAGACATGATAATCAATATGAGTGATTGGAGTGAGGAACACTACAAGCTAAACGCAGAGCGCTACATCCAGAGAATACTAAGACTTTTAGAAATAAGCAATGTCAAACTATCCTTTAGGAAAATAATTAAATGCATCCCTGTAGATAGATTCATGGAACTTAGTACAGCGCTAGTTGAAAAAGGACTCATTACAAAAGAGCAACATTTAGATAATTACGAAGTGTCTAAAACAAGCGGGAAAATAACCCAAAACTCAATGGCCAGATTCAGCACCATAGCAGAAAGCGAAATAGGCGGAATCTTTACCGAAAAAGGTATAGATATAGCACAAGCCCTGAAAGAAAAAGCAATCATACTGTTTATACTAAATCCTCTTACATATCCAGAACTATCCCCAGCCTTTGGCAAATTAATCTTAATAGATGCAAAAAAAGCAATAGGTAGCCTATTTAAATCCAGTGTAGAAAGAAGCTTTTTTATCATGGACGAAATAAATGTATATGCAACAACAGCCTTAACCGACTTAGTAAACAAAAGTCGTAGTGCAGGGGTTACATGTATCCTATCAACCCAAAGTTTATCCGACTTAGATTTTGCCTGCGGAGATGCGTACAAGGAACAAATTATTGAGAACTGTAATAATTATATAGTCATGAGGCAAAACAGCGGAGTAAATGCCGAGCATTGGGCAAATATTTTAGGTACAAGGGCAACTATGGAAGTTACATACCAATTACAGCAAAAAGGGCTAGACACTTCCGAAACGGGCTTTGGAAGCGCAAGACGTGTAAGAGAGTTTCTCTATCATCCAGACGATATAAAAACATTGCAGACAGGCAAAGGAATATATTTATCAAGAGATATCAATTTCAATAGTAAAATTAGTATCAACAAGCCTTTTTAAAGATATAGGCAATAGGAATAGGAAATATGCGAGGGAATCCTATGAGAATTATTAAATTCATAACATCAAATATCTTATACTTAATCTGGTTTATACTTTACTTTGTCATAGCTTGGGATGTGATATTTGGCATTCCAAACGGTTTTGGTTTAACATTAGCCATATATACGGTATCTATAACAATAGCCCTATCTCCAATTGGAGAGCAGATATTGAGAATTATAGAAAACTGCCGGCTGCCAAGAACCCAGCAAGAGAAACAGTATTTAATACCCATATTTCAAGAAGTGTTTGAACATGCCAAAGATGTAAATCCAAAACTAAAGGAAGATATACAGCTTTATATATCAGATGTCATGCATGTAGATTCTTTTGCAGTCGGTAGGAAAACTATAGTAATTACTAAAGGAGCAGTAGAAACATTTACAGCAGATGAACTAAAAGGGATTTTAGCCCATGAGCTGGGGCATATAACATATGGTCACTCAAAGGTTATATTACTCACCCAAATAGGGAATATCTTTTTTATTGGAATAGTGTGGTTCTTTAGAGTAATACTCTATATTATCCAATTCATTTCTGATGAAATCTTCTACCGTTATTTTATTGGGAAGGTATTTTCAGTGCTAACATTCCTAACACGGATTGCAACAGAAGTAGTTGTCTTTTTATTCATAACTCTAGGAGAAATCATCCTTGCACTAAATAGCAGAGCCCATGATATACAAGCAGACACTTTTGCTTTTGAGGCAGGCTACGGCAAAGAGCTAATATCAGGACTATACCTACTACAGAAGATATCTATAACAGGGAAGGCGACCATACTTGAGAGGGTAAAAGCATCTCACCCTCATTTAGCTGTCAGAATTGAGCACATAGAAGAACTGGCGGACGATACAATGGAGATGTAATACCCATAGTGACCCATAACCCCTTAGCCGACAAAAATGTGACCATAAGGAAAATATGCCTGTTTGTGATGAAGTCACAAATGGGCATATTTTATGTTGGGCGCATATACTGAACATTTGGGGTATGAGGGAGGAAGCGTTAATCAAGGTGTTATTCCTACAAAGTGCGTAGGAATAACACCTTTTTCTATTATTAAGCCACAGCTTTCGCCCCGTCAATGTCGGGTAGTATTTTTTGACGGAAGCTAAAGCTCGTCAAAAAATCTCCACCCTACCATTGACGGGACTATTTTATCGATTTAAGCAAGAACGAAAGAAAATTATTGTTAAAGACTTGACAAGCTTGTAGGAATGTTTTATCATTGTCGTTGTGTGAGGGGTCACCGAGTACAACATAAAATAATCCCTGTGTCCTCTTAAAAACAAAGGTATACGACTCCGTCCCATTGAACTTTCGTTGATGCGATTTGTATCCTCAAAAACGTTGATTTTAAAGCGTTTTAACAGACTAATCACTCAACGCAAAATCAATTCCTAAAATTTGTAAAAAATGCCCGAAACACGCCTTCATAGCTCAGTTGGTAGAGCAAGGGACTGAAAATCCTCGTGTCGGCGGTTCGATTCCGTCTCTGGGCACTTTTCCGTGCAATAAGCTTTGGGAATCAGTTTTGCGGATGTAGTTCGCGGGTGTAGTTCAATGGTAGAACACAAGCCTTCCAAGCTTGATACGCGGGTTCGATTCCCGCCACCCGCTTTAGCGGGCAGTATGTAACAGCAAGTCCGTTTATATTATGCGCGAGTGGCTCAGTGGTAGAGCATCGCCTTGCCAAGGCGAGGGCCGAGAGTTCGAATCTCTTCTCGCGCTTATTAAAATCCTTCTGGTAAGATAGAGGGATTTTTTTATTGTTTCAATACTTTTTGTTTACGTTTGTCCGCGTTAGCATGTCCTAAAACAGGTGTGCCATCAGAAACCTATACTGCACGATTTCTTTTATCAAATCTACAGGCAATGGCTTGTTATGGGGAAACTGTACAGCTCCTTTTGACGTTTTATATTCAGACAGTTTTTCTTGAAAGGCAGTTATGCCCTCCGGCTGTGGATAGAAACCGATATGTTTTGCATATCCGGCAAAATGTACTAACCACTTGCCATTAAGGTCAAATGTAGGCATTTTCATACAAATCCGTTCGCTTGCTTGCGGCGCCATTTCGCGGATGATGTTGCGCATGATATTTAGTCTCTCCTGCACATCGGTTGGGAAATTACTTATATAAGCGTCAATTTCGTTCATTTTTAATCCTTCTTTCTAGGAAGTAAGCGTGCTATAATCTCTTTGCTTCATATTAAACAGGGCCTATACAGCCCTAAACATCAGAATCACATAGAGATTACCAATCTCTTCTTAGCTATTGAAAAAGTCTGAATTTCCGGACTTTTTTATTTGGCTAAATATGACAAAGCGGAATAAAGGCGACTATCTATTGTCACAGATGGCGCTGCAACCAGTTACTCATATACTATTGACAGCAGCAATAGCCGTCTCGATTTTCTCTACCGACAAATTCACATATTTAGCTATTTGTTCTAACGTAAATCCATCTTTGAACATCTTCAATGCAGTTTCAACTGCTTTTGCTTCCATGCCTTCTTCTCGACCTTTTTCCCGACCTTCTTCTCGGCCTTCAGCAAGGTATTTTTCTGTGATAGTCATACGAATCTTCGCCTCCCTATCATTATTGTAACACAAAAAATCAAACCACATGGCCTTTCACAAAAGTAATCTTTATTATTATATCTTGCCACATCTTCGAAGTAATCACATCACTTTTAGGCTAAGTCAACAAAAGCTAGCCCAATAAATACAGGACATATTTAGAGCTATTGGAAATTGATGAGCGTTTTCTTTAACGTTCATTTTGGAAGGGCGGCAGGAGTATGCTATACTAAACACAGGAAATATCATCTGCACCGCTACAAAGAGCCAGGAGATGAAACGCACTATGATAGAAGAAATCAAAACATTCTACGAAAACTACGACGAAGATAATAGATTATTCAAAGACAAGGCACATTTAGCAGAATATTTGACAACTATTCGCTATTTCGATCGACTATTTACGCCAAACAGTCAAATTCTCGATGCTTGCGCCGGAACAGGCAGATATTCGTTTTATCTCGCGGATAAAGGACACAAAGTCACCGCTTGTGACCTTGTCAATCATAACGTCAATATAATCAAATCTAAACCAGCCGCCACCAAGCTAACCGACATCCTAACTTGCAATGTGCTGGACCTGTCACAGTTTAAAAACAATAGTTTTGATGTTGTACTTTGTATGGGTGCTATGTATCATTTAGACTCGGACGCAGAAAAAACACAAGCCATACGAGAATGCGTAAGGGTTTGCAAAACTGGCGGATATGTTATTTTATCGTACATGAATTACTTTGCCGTCACCGCCGCAGAGTTGAGCGAAGGTCTTGCTAATTTAGATGATGTGCTGACAGCATTCGAGGATGGAAGCGATTTTTTTTGGAAAGCAACCACTCCCGTAAAAATGGAGCAATACGCTAAAAATGAAGGGCTTGATGTAACGCACAACATCGGTGCAGACGGCCTGTCATTTATTTTGCGCGAAAAAGTCAATACAGCGACTGATGAGATTTTTGAAAAATGGATGGACTTCATTTACAAACATTGCGAAAATCCAACTTTGCTTGGGTATAGCATGCACGGGCTATTGATTGGAAAGAAAACTGACTGTAAGACATTATAGGAGGGCATCATGGAAAAACAAACAAATAAAAAAAATCATAAAAAAATCCCCCAAAAAACAATATCACAAATCTTAGACACTCTAGATCAACTCTATCCTTTCGACTTCACCTGTTTCCTAGATTACAAAGAACCCTGGCAGCTCCTTATATCCACTATCCTAAGTGCTCAATGTACTGATGATCGAGTGAATCAAGTCACCAAGATACTCTACAAAAAATATCCAACGCTATCCGACTTTGCCCAAGCGGATTATGATACTCTATCTCAAGACATCCACTCCACGGGTTTCTTTAGAATGAAAGCAAAGCACATCATAGAAAGCGCTACGCTGCTATTGACCCTCTATCAGGGACAGCTACCGTCAGATATTGAGTCATTAACCGCTCTTCCCGGTGTCGGGCGTAAGACTGCCAATGTAGTTCGGGGTCATATTTTCCGTATCCCAAGTATTGTTGTAGATACACATGTCAAACGTGTCTCCTATAAATTGGGCCTAACCAGCCATACAGATCCGGAAAAAATAGAATTTGAGTTGATGTCAATCTTGCCCGAATCCCATTGGATTTCATATAATCAGCAAATCATCACCCATGGGCGTAAAATCTGCACCGCACGCAGTCCAAAATGTCAGGAATGTCCCCTTGCCAAATGGTGTACAACATACGTCCCGGCAAATAAGTAACCGCAATCCATGCGTGATATCTCATCCCACCATCCATTGGGTCAAATACAACAGCAAAAGACCGGGGATACCCAATACTCCTACAATAAAAATCGTCAAAAAGTTAACCCCAATCATTACACCCATCGGTGCCAACAGCATGTTACAGGCCAAAATCCCTAACACGCCAAGTACCGCGTTTTTTACCACATTAAAAAGAACCTTGACCTGTCTGTTAAAAAATAATATGGCCACAAATCCCATACCGGCTATCGCCATCCAAAGCCAATAATCCACCGTATCACCCTACCCCTCAAATTGAAATTCTTCCGATACGATCCCGCGTTGCTTACACAGGTCCAAATAATACATATACCGCAACCGCACCGCTTGCATCTCGTAGATAATACTATCTATCAGCATAGGCTCCGTCGCTTGGTCAAACATATTATGTAAATCCTCAAGCTCACGACGTAAGACTGTAATGGCTAATTTAATGCTCTGGTCATCTTCTATTATAAGATGCTTGGGCATTTTTTTTATATGCTCTTGTACTTCCGTTGACGCAAACATAGACGCCTCCTTTAGCTATATGAACCATCCGCTTCTCTCACACATATACTGCGTACTAATATGTGAAATTCGGCGTTTAAAAACCAGATCCCATTCGCTGGATACATTTTCCTACCTATATCATAGTCATCTATCGACTATTTTATTCCAACAATTGGAAATTCGTGAGGGGAAGCCATGAACAATCTGGATGAACTTGTACGGGCAGAGCATCTTTGCGCCCTTGTATATTTAAACAGCTTGCTGATTCATAAAGATGCCGGTTCTCTGGGAGAAGTGGTCGCCAAAATGAAAGAAACCGAAAAAGAATGGCCCTGCAAAATGAGCCAATCCGACTGGTTTAAAATAATGGATGGAATACAGGAGGACGTAAATTTAAAAGCATTGCGTATATCAAAAGTGGAAGAAGTAGAACATACCAAACCCGGCTTAGTCCACGCAGGACATCGGGCGGTACTTTTTGAAGATGGATTTGGACGTGGATACGTCATATTTAGAGGCACAGGCAGCGATGAAGAATGGGACGATAATGCCAAAGGAATGTTTGAAGCCGATACTTTACAGCAACAAGCGGCAGCACATTTTGTTCAACAGGTGCACCGGCCATTTCGCCATATAACCGTAGCCGGACATTCTAAAGGGGGCAATAAAGCACAATACGCGGCTATTACTTTACCCGCCAACTGCGTGGATCGCTGTTTTTCCTTTGACGGTCAGGGATTTTCCATCGCATTTTTGGAAAAATATTCTGCGCCATCTTTTAGTGACCGGCAGACAAATCAAGTTATTTGAATATATTACAGAATCATTACACATAACCTTAAAAATTCTATCGAAAGCGCTAATGACACATGCCCCTATTTTACACAAAATTCAAGTATACTTAGAGGATCACAAAAAGGCCCAAGCCCATGTTTTAGAGCTATTGGACAGCTGGAAAAATTATGAACTAGTTGATGGAAAAATTTAATAGAATATTCACAATAAAGCAGCCGATACTATAGCAAAATGAATTTTAAACGGTTCTCAGCTTAGATATGATGAATTTAATTATATTACGAAGGATTTCAGGAAGGGGTAAAACAAATGACTCGATTTGCAACCGGTATACTCACAGGAGGCGTTTTAGGCGCCATAGGGATGGGCTGGCTAATGTCCGACGGCAAAACCCGCCGCCGGATTATGCGTAATCATCGACGCGCCACACGTAAAACTGAAGATCTTATTAACGGCGTTTCGGATATATTTTAACAACATTGAGGAGGTCTGTTTAAAATCATTTCACCGCTACTAAAAATGCCCCGCACATGAGTGCGGGGCAAAATATATTTTCATTAGATTACACGGTTAGCACGTACATAGCGAGTACGCCAATAGGTTTCATTCATACTTGTGATGACCACTCCTCCGCGTGTAGCGGAATGAATAAATTGGTCATTGCCAATATAGATACCTACATGAGACACCCTGTTTCCACCACCTGTGGCAAAAAACACAAGATCTCCGGCGCTCAGTGCATTACGCTCTACAAAAGTACCGTTAGTTGATGCCATTGAAGCGGACGAACGCTGCAGGTAAACACCAAACTGACGCATCACTACAGTTACAAAGCCGGAACAATCGAATCCTCTTGACGGATCGGTGCTGCCAAAACGATAAGGCGTCCCCAAATAGCTTTTGGCGTAAGCGATCAGATCATATGTTAAAACACCGCTGCTGCCTGGAGCCGCGTTATTTCTTGGAGGTCTTACTGTCGGCAATGATTCGTTAAACCAGACATTGAGGACACTTTTATCTACAAAGCCTCTTTGGCCGTTATACTGCACTTCGTACCATGTGCCGTACCGACCGGTTACACGAAAGGACATGCCGTAATCATGAATACCTATCACATCGTAGTAAGCTTCCGGTGCGGCTAATATAGATACACCATTTTGCTTAAGGGTGCCGATGGTCTCGGTTACTGTGATAAATTCTCTAAATATGTAAACGTTTTGAGTATCTCTTACATTAACTAAATAGAAGTCTCCGGCGATATCCAAAATTTCTACGGTTTGGCCACGGCTCACCTGAAATAAAATGTTGGAATCCGATTCCAGAGATGGATATTCTCGTACTCTTACATTGTATCCTGTTAACTTCCCTTGGGTGTGTCCGTAGACGGTAGATGTTAATAAAAACAGGCTTCCTACAACCATGAAGCTGGCAATAAGCCATTTTATCCTTTGCATTAGGGTGCTGCCTCCTATTTGTTAAAAAACTGTTAAGAAATTATTTCAAAACTATTGTATTCAGTGACGACCTATTTGTCAACGCTTTTTTCAAATTTTCTCGATATTTTTTTAATTTTCTTCAAATTTTTTTCAAATTTTTGCGTGCATAATTTTTTAATAAATGTCACACAATAAATTATCATTTAATTCACAGGAACTTTGAGGGAAAACAAGGAAAGATGAGGAGGCAGCGTTATGTATCGTTATTTACCGGTTCTTGCTCTGATCTTAATCATTACCGTCGGCTGCGCCAGCAGAATCGCCAATAGGATTAATACAGATATGGCCAATACGGATTTAGCAGCAATAGGGCTTCCCGGTGTATCGGGACAATTGGGTACTTTTAGCACAAGTTTTAAACCCGGCGAAGAAGGACGGGACACAAATATTAAGCTGGCATCGGATTCTATTAATCAATCTGTGGTGCATCCCGGTGAAGAATTTTCCTTTAACCGAACCGTTGGACCAACCACCGAAAAAAATGGCTATAAATTAGCTATGATTTATGTAGACGGTAAAAAAGACGAGGGATTTGGCGGCGGCGTTTGCCAGGTTTCCAGCACATTGTATAACGCAGCCGCAAACGCAGGGATGAATATTACAGAACGTCACGATCATTCCTTGCCCGTAACGTATGTGGAATCCGGTAAAGAGGCTGCCACTTCATACGGGGTTAAAGATTTCAAATTTGTTAATCAGTTATCACATCCCGTGGCTATCCAAAGCCAAGTGGTGGATGGGAAAATCACTGTTAGTATTTGCTCGCATTAATTTTTGTATTCATTAAGCAGGTACCAAAAACGGCTATATTTCGAGAATTTTAAAGGGAACTGTTAACCAAGCAGTTCCTTTTTTGTGGTTTTATTTTTTTCAACATGCCTTATTGCTTTTCCCTACAACTGGATATACAATATCGTTTATCACATACTTTACAGGCGTTAGGAGGAACCAAATTGCAATACAGAGATTTTGGAAAAACCGGTTTAAAAGTATCCTTACTTGGCATGGGTTGTATGCGTCTGCCTTTTAAAGACGAAAACGACGGAAGCCAAGGGGTAGACAGAGAAAAAGCCTATGAACTCATCCGTTATGCCGTCGACAATGGAGTTAACTATTTTGACACAGCCTATGGCTATCACGCCCAAGACAGTGAGGCTGTTTTAGGCGAAGCCCTGGAAGCAGACGGTCGGCGCCAAAAGGTTAACATAGTTACAAAACAGCCTTTTGGTGCAATGAAAACCCAATCCGATATACGCCGTAATCTCGAAAACACCCTAAAAAAGCTGCGGACAGATTATATTGATGTATATCTGCTTCATTGTGTTATGCAGCCCACTTGGTCCGATATCCAACAAAGAGAAATCTTTGCGGAATTTGAAAAATTTAAAGCCGAAGGGTTGATTAAGCATATCGGTTTTTCATATCACGGCCAATTTTCTACCTTTAAAGAAGTGGTAGAACGCTACCCATGGGAAATGTGTCTCATCCAGCAAAATCTTTTAGATATACACCGTGAAGTTACGGAGCAAGCCATCTATACCGCGCACAAACATGGCCTGGGTGTGGCAATTATGGAACCTTTGCGAGGCGGCGGTCTTTCCCATGCGCCTAAACCCGTTGCCGCCCTGTATGATAATTTTCCGATCAAGCGCACCCCTACAGAGTGGGCTTTTAGACATTTGGCCAACTACCCCGAAGTCAGTACCATCGTCAGCGGTATGACCACTATGGAGCAGCTTAAAGAAAATTTGGCTACCTTTTCTCAGCCGGACATGCTTCCCAATTGTTTAAATGCCGATGAAAAAACACTGATCGCATCGGCTCGGGATGCCTATGATTCGATTGTGACCATTTCCTGCACAGGCTGCAACTATTGTATCCCCTGCCCCACAAATGTGGACATACCCGGAATATTCAGGCTGTACAACGACGGTAACCGCTTCGAACATTTTGACCAGGTGCGCCGATCCTATATGTTTGCTCGCAACGGCAAACGCAGCGTGTTTGAATGCACTTCCTGCGGCGTATGTGTCCCAAAATGTCCTCAAGAACTTGATATCCCCAAAGAACTCCAAGTGGCCCATAAGGCCTTAGACGGCTGGTTTGAATAGATTCACTGAGTTCAATAAATACAATGAGTCCATTATAATCCAATGAGTTTACAATAATTCAAATATGAGAGGAAGAGATTGATGGCAAAAATCACTTTTTTAGGTGCCGGTAGCACCGTATTTGCCCGTAATGTACTGGGAGATGCCATGTGCTCTCCGGTACTTGCTGACAGCGAAATTGCTTTATATGACATAGACGGTCAGCGTCTAAAGGAAAGCGAGACCATAATCCAGGCAATCAACCAAGGATTGGGCGGCAAAGCCACCATCAAGTCCTATTTAGGCGTAGAAAACCGCAAAGAAGCCCTTAGAGGTGCTGATTTTGTGGTTAACGCCATCCAAGTCGGCCTTTATGACCCTTGTACGATTACGGATTTTGAAATCCCCAAAAAATATGGCCTGCGCCAAACTATTTCCGATACCCTGGGGATCGGCGGTATCATGCGGGCCTTGCGTACCATTCCTGTGCTTCATGACTTTGCACAAGATATGGAAGAAGTTTGCCCCAAAGCCTGGTTTTTAAACTACACCAATCCCATGTCTATGCTGTGCGGCTATATGCAGCGCTACACCGGCGTAAAAACCATCGGTTTGTGCCACAGCGTTCAAGTGTGTACCGAACACCTGTTAACACCTCTGGGAATGGCAGACAAATTAGACCGATTTAAAGAGCTGATTGCGGGAATCAATCATATGGGTTGGCTCCTCGAGATCATGGATAAAGACGGCAACGACCTGTATCCGGAAATCAAAAGGCGGGCCGCCAAGAAAAACGCCACCGAAAAGCACTGGGACATGGTTCGCTACGACTATATTGATAAGTTGGGCTATTACTGCACCGAGTCCAGCGAACATAATGCGGAGTACAGCCCGTGGTACATTAAAGCCCGCTATCCTGAGCTGATTGAGCGGTTTAATATCCCCCTTGACGAATATCCCAACCGCTGCGTCAGGCAGATTGCAGGCTGGGCTGAAGAATACGCAAGGCTCACCTCTGATTCCAGCATTATTCAACATCAGCGTTCTCAGGAATACGCATCTTATATCATGGAAGCTCTTGTCACCGGTGTTCCTTATAAAATCGGAGGCAATGTTATTAATCATGGCGGTCTCATTGAAAACCTGCCAAGAGAAGCCTGCGTTGAAGTGCCTTGTATGGTAGACAGCTATGGTATCCACCCATGTTATGTAGGCAAACTGCCGGTACAATTGGCCGCAATGAATATGACTCATATCAATGTTCATCTAATCACCATCGAAGCGGCAGTAACCTTGAAGAAGGATCATGTATATCAAGCCGCTATGCTGGATCCACACACAGCGGCAGAGTTGTCTGTAGATGATATCCGCTCTATGGTCGATGATTTAATAGAAGAACACGGAAATTGGCTACCAAAATTTAAGTAACAATTAATAAGGATTAATCAGGAGGATACAAATATGAACCCTATCATGGAGAAGATCAAAAAAATAGGAATAGTGCCTGTCGTAAAGCTGGATCACGCCAAGGACGCCGTTCCCTTAGCTAAAGCATTAATAGACGGCGGCCTGGCCTGTGCCGAAATCACCTTTAGGACAGAGGCGGCAGAAGAGTCTATTAGAAACATATCCCAGGCATTTCCCGAAATGCTGGTTGGTGCCGGTACGGTTTTAACTCTGGAGCAATTAGATAAAGCGATCAATGCAGGAGCAAAATTTGTTGTATCTCCCGGATTTAATCCGGAAATAGTCAAAGCCTGTATCGCTAAAAATATGCCTGTATGTCCGGGCTGCAGCAGTCCTACGGACATTGAAATGGCCATGTCACTAGGCCTTAGAACCGTGAAGTTTTTCCCGGCGGGAAATATCGGTGGTATAGAAGCCATAAAAGCCATGTCCGCGCCCTATGGCGGTTTGACTTTTATGCCTACAGGCGGAGTCAATGCTAAAAATATCAATGACTATTTGAACTTCCCCAAAGTTATCGCCTGCGGCGGAAGCTGGATGGTGGATCCAAAGTTGATTGAAGCCGGAGACTTTGCCGAAATCACAAAGCGTACATGGGAAGCGGTCACTACAGTCCTGGGCTTTACCCTTGCCCATGTAGGGATTAACTGCGACTCCGAACCTCACACCCACGATGTGGCAAAACTATTTTGCGGCCTTTTTGGCTTGGATTATAAGCCCGGTAATTCCTCTGTATTTGCCGGTAGCTTAATAGAAACAATGACACCCCTGCCCGGAAGAGGTAAAAACGGCCATATCGCTATCGGTACCAACTATATGGATAGGGCCATATATCAGTTATCTGCCAAGGGCGTGAAGTTTTTGGAAGATACAGCAAAAAAGGACGACCAAGGCAATATCAAGGCTATTTATTTGGATATGGATTTTGGTGGATTTGCAGTACATTTGATACAAAAATAAAGGATTTTTTGATCCGGCTGTAAAATCAACGTTTAAAAGGCCTCAAGTGATTGGGTAAGCATACTCGATCATTTGAGGCCTTTAGTTATAGCATAAATTCATCTGTTACAATTACAATTCGGCTACAATCCGTCAATCTTTTTGCTTCGTTTTACTCATTCTCCTATAGCCATACCCATTCCCCTGTGGTATACTTCGGAAGTAATCTTTGTATCCATTCATAAGAATGCATCTGAAAATCCAATATAACCAAATCAAGGAGGCATCAGCCTAATGAGTTCGACCAACAGCGCTATGGAAAAAACTGAAAAAAACAAGGTCAAGCTGACCATTGAGATTAGCCCTGAAGATTTTAGAAAGGGCTTGCAACACGCTTATAACCGCAACAAAAACTCTATCTCCATCCAAGGATTTAGAAAAGGCAAAGCCCCTCGCAAGATCATCGAAAGATTTTACGGCCAGGATATTTTCTACGAAGAGGCCGTTAATCATGTCCTGCCCGATGCTTACGAAAGCGCCGTGGAAGAACATAATATAGAGCCTGTATACAGACCTGAAATCAATGTGGAGTCCATGGACGAAAACGCCGGTGCTGTAGTTATAGCAGAAGTTTATGTAAAGCCGGAAGTGGAAATCGACGGCTATCATGGCTTCACCTACCCTATCATGGAAACCGAGCCCACTGAGGACGACATCCAAAACCGTCTCCAGGCCGAAAGGGAAAAAAATGCCCGTACCGTCACCGTAGATCGTCCGGCGGAAATAGGCGATATCCTTACCATTAACTTTACCGGTTATATAGATGATGAGCCTTTTGAAGGAGGCACAGCCCAAGATTATGAGATAACCTTGGGTTCCAAAACATTCATTGATACTTTTGAAGATCAACTGGTTGGTCACGCAGTTGGGGATGATGTGGATGTAAATGTCACCTTCCCCGAGGATTACAGCCAAGAAACTTTCCAAGGAAAGCCTGCTTTATTTAAAGTAGAAGTCCTGGAAATCCAAGCCAAGGAAATGCCGGAAGTCAACGACGAGTTTGCACAAGATGTATCCGAATTTGAAACTTTGGCAGAATTCCGGGAAGATTTAACCAACAAAATCAGAGAAACTAAAGAGCAGCAAGCATTAATGGCTAAGCGGGCCAACATCATCCAGCAATTAGTAGAAAAAGCGGAGATGGAAATCCCCGAAGCAATGTACACCGCCCGAGTTGAAGAAATGATACAGGAAATGCGTTATAGATTGTGGCAGCAAGGTATGGAATTGGAGCAGTACCTCGCTTTTACCGGGATGACGCTCAACGATCTACACAAAAACTACCAAACTCCCGCTAAAGAAGATGTAGAGGCACGTCTCGTGTTGGAAGCTTTGGCCAAAAAAGAAGAACTTGAAGTCAGCGATGATGAGCTTAAAGAGCATCTGGAAAAGATCTCACCACCCGGTCAAGAACAAGATATAGACGAATTTTTGACTAAATTGAGCCAAGACCGCAAGGACGCCATCGTCCAAGATATATTAAATCAAAAAGCACTGGACTTTGTAGTAGATAAAGCCGTTGCTATAGAAGCTGTGTAATGCAAACTGTTAACAAGCACAATGTAAAATCCAGATCAACATTCATTATAAAACCAGTATAAATCGGAATAGGAGGAAAACAACTCATGCCTTTAATCCCATATGTAATAGAACAAACGAATCGTGGAGAACGGTCCTATGACATATATTCCCGTCTCCTTAAAGACCGAATCATCTTTTTAGCTGATGAAGTCAATGATGTGACCGCAAGCCTTGTCATCGCCCAGCTGTTATTTTTAGACGCTGAAGATCCAGGCAAAGACATCAATTTATATATCAACAGTCCCGGCGGTGTCATCACTTCCGGCCTTGCTATTTATGATACTATGAACCATGTAAAAAGTGATGTTTCTACCATTTGTGTAGGTATGGCGGCCAGTATGGGCGCTTTCCTATTGTCTGGAGGTGCCAAGGGCAAACGCTTTGCTTTGCCAAACGCCGAAATCATGATCCACCAGCCTTCCGGCGGCACCAGAGGCCAAGCGACAGATATGCAAATTCATGTCGAGCGTATTATCAAGACCAAACAAAAATTAAATGAAATATTGGCAGCCAACACAGGCAAGCCGCTAGACATAGTCTCCCAAGACTCAGAGCGCGACTATTTTATGTCTGCCCAAGAAGCCCTTGAATACGGCTTAATTGATAAGGTTATTACCAGAAAAGAAGAAGCACAATAAGACAGGAGGGCTACATGCCAGCAAAAATGGAAAAGGTCTTGCGGTGTTCCTTCTGTGGTAAATACCAGGATCAAGTCCGCAAAATTATAGCGGGCGCCAATGTATATATATGTGACGAGTGCGTCGATTTGTGTGTAGATATCTTAGAGGACGATCCGGATATTGTAGACGCCCATTATGACGATAATTTTAGATAACCTAAACCAAAAGAAATTCATGCTTTTTTAGATGAATATTTAATCGGCCAAGACCGAGCCAAGGTGGCTTTGTCCGTAGCCGTATACAATCATTACAAACGGATAGCCTCTGCCGAAACCGACGAAGATGTTGAGCTGCAAAAAAGCAATATCCTTATGGTAGGGCCTACCGGTACCGGTAAAACCGAATTGGCCAGAACTTTGGCCCGGTATTTGCAGGTGCCCTTTGCAATCGGCGATGCAACCAGCCTTACCGAAGCAGGTTATGTAGGCGAAGATGTAGAAAACATCCTGCTTAAACTAATCCAGGCAGCAGATTACGATATCGAACGAGCCGAGCGAGGCATTATCTATATTGATGAAATCGATAAAATTGCCCGCAAATCCGACAACCCTTCCATTACCCGGGATGTCAGCGGCGAAGGTGTACAGCAAGCCCTGCTTAAAATCTTGGAAGGTACCGTTGCTTCCGTACCCCCCCAAGGCGGACGCAAGCACCCTCATCAGGATTTCATACAGCTGGATACATCCAATATTTTGTTTATCTGCGGCGGTGCTTTTAACGGCATCGAGCAGGTAGTGGAACGTCGCCTCAACAAAAAAGTGATCGGCTTTGGCTCAGAGGTCAAAACTAAAAAAGAGAAGTTAAACGACGATCTGATGGCAGAGCTCCAAACACAAGATTTGCATAAATTTGGCTTAATTCCGGAAATTATAGGCCGTCTTCCGGTTTTGGTGACTTTATCCAGTTTGGATGAAGACATCCTTATAGCGATTTTGACCCAGCCTAAAAATGCGATTATCAAGCAATATCAATATTTATTGGAATTGGATAATGTACATTTGGAGTTTGAAGAAGATGCCCTAAGGGCTATTGCCAAACTGGCGATAGAGCGTGAAACCGGTGCCCGTGGCCTCCGTGCTATTGTAGAAGATGTAATGACTCAGATTATGTACGATATTCCGTCGGATAATACCGTAGAAAAATGTACGATAACCAAGGCTTCCATTGAGAAAAAAGAACCGCCGGTATTTGTTTTTAACGAGGATCGGCAGCCTATTGCCCGAAAGAGCAAAAGACGCAGGACTCGCAGTAATCGTGCGCCGGCCGGTTGATGAAAGATCAATGGAATTATCAACGAAATATCAAAGCGCTTAAATAATAAGTGTTTGGCTACAAATAAACAAATTGCTCGATTGTCCACTTGACAAGGGAATTGCGCGACATTACAATAGTAAATATTCATTTGCGTTTAAAATCCTACCTGTCTATCGGTCAAAACGCTCCGTGCAGTAGCGCGGAGCTTCCCTCTGCCAGGAAGGTTTTAAATGCAGATTAGTATAAGTTAGTTAGCGTCCCTAGCTCAGTGGATAGAGCGTTCGCCTCCGGAGCGAAAGGTCGCAGGTTCGACTCCTGTGGGATGCGGTTAATAAAGGCTTTTTGGGAGTATTTCCAAAAAGCCTTTTTCCATGTTTTTCACTTTTCTCACTGCTGACACGGATCACACCAATATCATACCAATATCATTTTCAATCCTTCCAATGTTTCCTACGCGACGCTTCGCCTCTTTTCGGCGAAGCTGCTCCAGTCCATTGTAAGGTTTCAAATTGATATTGGTATCAATAGCTGGAAAGGATTTTGGATTTGAGCAGTTTACGTAAATCACATAAGCGGCTACTGATAGTGACCGTTATATTGTTGACGCTTATTGCCGTAGTTGTTGCGTTTAATATATTTAGACAAATTCGGTTTAGCAGGCTTTCTTCTACTGTTTCTCCAATATCTGCAAACGCCATGTATTCCATGGCCATTAGAGCAGATGGCAGCCTGTGGACTTGGGGTTTCAACTCTAATGGACAGTTAGGTGATGGTACGAAAACAGACCGCTTAAGCCCAGTGCGGATAATGGAGGATGTGGTTGCGGTTTCTTCCTTTGGCAGTTTTGCCATCAAAACAGACGGCACCTTATGGGGATGGGGCCTTGCCGATTCAGGTCAATTAGGTATTGGTGGAACGATAGGTGGCCATCATGCCGGGGGATTTGCCGTATGGCCGCCCTTTTTTCCGCTCGGACAATCCCGAGTAGATGGCCCGATACTGCAACCCGTACAAGTCATGAGAAATATCGTTGATGTTTCTTCAAAAAGAGCTTATTCAATGGCACTACGCGGAGACGGCACCCTCTTTGCCTGGGGAGATCGTCAACATCATGGAGGTCAGCCTTGGCTCCCCCAAGCAGGCACTCATCGCATTACAACACGCCCAAGACAAATGGCACAAAATATAGCCTACATTTCGGCAGGCGGCACCCATGCCATGGCCATTGATAAGGACGGCAATTTATTGGGTTGGGGAAGAAATGATTTTGGTCAGGTGAGCGAAGCCGTTCTTCCCAGCCCACGGCACTTTCATAGAGGCATAAAAATAATGGAAAATGTCACGTCAGTTTCCGCAGGATGGTCGCATACAGCCGCCATTATGGAAGATGGCAGCCTGTGGTCATGGGGGCAAAATGGCAGCGGGCAACTGGGAAATGGGGAACAATCTGAATTGGATACTCCTAATCCAACTCCTGTACGGATTATGGATGGTGTTATTGCTGTTTCTGCAGGCGATGCCCATACAATGGCTATAACCGAGGACGGCCGCCTGTGGGCATGGGGGGACAATTCCTTTGGACAGCTGGGTGATGGCACAACGGAAAATAGGCTCGCACCTGTTTTTATAACGAATGATATTATCTATGTTTCAGCAGGTAGCTCTCATACTTTGGTGGTAAGTTCCGATGGCGGCTTATGGGCGTGGGGCAGCAATAGCCACGGTCAGCTTGGAGACGGCACAACCAAAGACCGGCATAGTCCTGTACGTGTTATGGATGAGCTGCTTATTACTAGAAATCTTAATGCACAAGCCCGTTAGAGAGAATGTTTTGCGTCTGTAGCGAAATGAGGCCATTATGAACAATGACAAAGATTTAATTAGGATTTGATATCAGTGAGATTCAAGATTTTATCGATAGCTTGTTTTTATACGAATTATACGAAACACATCCATCATAATGCGAGGCCAGAGGTTTGAAAATTCTTGACTATTACAACAACTAATCTGATTGGGCTAATTTAATACCATCTGTGCCTTCACAAACCACAAAAGTATTGCTATCATAAGCGCAACCAACTATCTTCCCAAATCATTCCCCATAGTACATAGGAAGGAGAAGATTCGTGGAACTTCTTATTTTACAGCAAATACTAAACAAGTTGACATGCTTAGAGCAAGGCCAAGCCGCCATGCAAGCTGATATCTCGGAGTTAAAGCAAAACCAAGTCGCCATGCAAGCTGATATCTCGGAGTTAAAGCAAAATCAAGTCGCCATGCAGGCTGATATCTCGGAGTTAAAGCAAAACCAAGCCGCTATGCGGTCTGATATCACTGCCATAAAAACTCAACAAGCTATCGATTCCGGATCAATAGACGACATCGCTGTAGAAATTTCCAAGGTTAATGGAAAACTTAAAATGCATAATTTTGAAATTGAGAACCTAAAAGCCACTTCGTAAGCTGTTCTTTTTTCCTATTTCACTCTGTAAAACACGGAAAGTCCCCTCTAGTATCAATTTGCCAGCCTACAAACGTAAAGCGAAACCGCCCTTCCATTGCTATCTCTCCGTGATACATAAAGCCTACAAAGGATTTTAAATCGGTTTCATCTATCGCCGAAAACACGTTATACATTCGTGATTTTCAGCTCTGCTGAGGGCCGTTTAAAAGTCCTTTCACTATATAATGATACAACGGCATCTGCACACATGTACATCCGCGTCCACTTGAGAATACACGGCAGGTTTACAAATAATAATATCTGGAATATAATAGGGGTATAAATAAAAGCGGGGAACGTCTGTGAAACGTCCCCTTCGCACAACCGCTCAAAAGACGGCGGGATTGCTTAGATTAATTTTCAAGAAACGAAAGATAACCGGTCAACCCGTGCGATGAAAAACAAGGGGCCGGTTATTTTTTTATGTTCCTGACTATCACTACCACTAATCCGATAAGACTAACGATAAATAATCCGAAAGTCAAAAGAACCATCGGAATAATCGTATCATTTATCCCCGTATCTTAAATTTAAGGAGGAAAAGATCATGCAAAATCTCATGGAATGGCACTTCTCTGTTCAGGACGGAATGTATTTCGACAAACGCAATGAAACC
>Ga0131853_10004592_pt1 | contig 24750 bp, 9 predicted proteins | sample TergutLab28metaG_FD_92764 | JGI IMG/M metagenome (GOLD analysis project Ga0131853, IMG submission 92764) | Labiotermes labralis P1 segment gut microbial communities from Petit-Saut dam, French Guiana - Lab288 P1 (version 2) (version 2) | ecosystem: Host-associated > Arthropoda: Insects >...
TCTGCCTACGGGAGCGCTCCACCAGGGTGGCAATCAGTACGGGGAGGGAGATGGCGGTGTAGCCCAGCGCCCAACCAGACAGTAGCGCGGCGATTAGGTAGCCAGCGCCGTCCGGGGTCCAGCAGACCTGCTGCAACGCAAAGGCACGCGGTACCGATACCGCCAACGCCAGCGCCGCTACCACCAGATACCGCTGCCTGGGTCCGCGACGCGTCGGGTGGCAGGCCAGCACGAGAGCCACCAACGCCAGCCCGCTACCCAGGTTGATCCCGAAAACCAGCCCGGCCCCCTGCCAACCCCCGCAGACATCGTGGTAGTAGACGCTGGCCTCCTCACCCCAGCCGAGCCATTGGGTGATCGAGAGCAAGGAAAAACCGATCACGTTTGTGAGCGCCAACAGCGCAGCGAGCCGAGCCGTGCCCACCTCCCGCAGATTGACTGGGCCGATCAAGAACGGCAGGAAAATATCGTCATACCCGCCGCTACCTGGGTGGGTGGAGGGGAGTGGGGACTGGCTCATGACTCGTAGGTGACCGGCAATTCGATGCGGAGCCGAGCGCCGCCACCGGGGCTGGAAATGAGGTTTAGGGTGCCGTCCCTGGCTTCTAGGCGCTCTAGGTGTCGGGAAAGGCCGGAATATTCGAACACACCGGTCTCGGGCACGCCGGTGCCGTTGTCATCGACCACCACCTCCGCCACCCGCCGGTTCGGATCGTTGGTCAGGTGCAGCTCGAAGTAGACCTTAAGCGAGGTGGCGTGGCCGTGCCGTAGCGCGTTGCTGACCGCCTCCTCCACGGCGTAGATGATGACAAGCCGTTCGGCCATCGGCATCGGCGGTTGATACTCATCCATGAGGCGCTGGCAGGTGGGACCCAAGGTCAGCGAGGTGGCTACATCGGCGGGCACCCGCGAGAGGATGGATTGGATCGCGGGCACCGTGCCGAGGTCAACGCCCGAGGGCAGCATCGAATGGCTGAGTGAGCGGACGTCAAGCTCGCGAATTTCCTCGATTCGGTCGCTCAGGGCGCGCAACTCGGCGGCGACGCTGACCGTACTCTCGTTAGGCGTTATCCGGGTGGCGATGCCGTCAAGCTCGGCGGCCACTGTCACCAGCCGAAACTGTAAGGTGCCGTGCAGTTGATCGGAGACCATGCGACGAATGCGGATTTCTTCGGTTTGTAGATCGTGGATGGCCTTGGCGGCGCGCTGTGAGGCGGTCCGCCGGAGGCTGGCCTCAAGCTGAACCCGCTGCACCAGCGACGAAACGAGATTCCCGATGGTTAGGGCGACGATGCCCGCCGAAGCCCCCAGAATCCATTCCGCATATCGGTAGCCGCCTCCGTAGGGGGTGGTGCGACCCAACTCCATTAGCAGGGCGCGGGGGTAGGCCAAGAGGATGGACACGCCGCTGAAGAGCAGCAGTCGCTGGGGTAGCCGCCAGGTAAGCGGTCGGGCCAGGGCGCAAATCCCGACTACGAGGGCGCCGTAGCCCAGGTGTTTACCCAGCAGCACCATTACCTCGAAGAAACGATCATGAATGCCGGGACCTTGGGCGTATTCCCAGCCGCCCCATCCGGCCCAATGGGTGAGACCCATCACGGACAGGATCAGTATGTTCAACCCGGAGAAGAGTACCCAAATCCGCTGGGGGTTCCACAACGCACGGGTGAGGAAAGACCCACCGCGGTCAGAGACAGGGGGGTCTGCTATGTCCGCCATTGGCGGCCGGTCTGTTCAATGAAGGCAAGCACGGCGGCGACGCGACGATTTGAGCCGTCGCCGTCAATGCCAAGGCGCTGGTAGATAGATTTCAGGTGTGATTCGACGGAGCGGGTGTTGATGCCCAACTGCTCGGCGGTGGCCTGGTTGCTTAGCCCCTCGGCCACCAGGCGCAGCACGCCGAACTGGGCGGGGGTCAGATCAGCGACGGCGGAACCGTAGCGCGGCTCGGAACGCTGCACCAGGTACGGGTCGATCACGGTCTGCCCCTGCGCGGTGGTGATGATGGCGCGCACCAACACGTCGCGAGCGAAGCTCGACCGCTTCGACAGGTAGCTCCACGGCCGCGGCGCCTCCTTCTGCACGGAAGTGAACAGACCCATCACATCCTCCGAGGAGAGCAGCATGATGGCCAGATTCGGGTCGTCATGCTGCATCCGAACACCCAGAGAGACGCCATTGCCGTCCGGCAGGTGCACATCGAGCAGCGCGATATCCACCGAACCGGGGGTAAAGACCAGCTTGGCCTCGGCGACGCCGGGGACCGAGTGGACCACCTGAATGCCTGGCTCGGCGGCTAGGGTTGACTCGAGCATGGAACGCATTAGGGTCTCGTCCTCGACGATGCCCACCCGGATAACTGAGTTGTTCACAGGTGCAGATTAAGGCAGAAAACGATTGACGGCAGCTTGACAGGGCGTCATTGCCAGATACTTTGGCGCCAATTGCGTGATTTCAGGCGCCAAAAGCGCGCGAGACCACGGGTTGGGGCGTTTTGGGGGGTTCGCGTAGCGTCATCACGTTTGCAATGATGTAAACACGTCTAAGGTTGGCATCGGGACACAATGGACATTGACCGGAGGTAACCAGTGATGCTGCCCATCGAAATCCGTGATCTGCGCAAGAGCTTCGGCACCACCAAGGCCCTTGACGGCCTGGACCTAACGGTGCAGCAAGGAGAGGTGGTGGGCTTCCTCGGCCCGAACGGCGCCGGGAAATCGACCACCATTCGCGTGCTGCTCGGTCTGCTGCGTAGCGACGGCGGCGAGGCGAAACTATTTGGCGGCGACCCCTGGCGTGACGCCGTCGCCCTGCATCGGCGGCTCACCTATGTGCCCGGCGATGTCAGCCTGTGGCCCAACCTAACCGGCGGCGAGGCCATCGACCTGCTCGCCCGGCTGCGCGGTGGCGCAGACCCGACCCGCAAGGCCGAGCTATTGGAGCGGTTCGAGTTGGACCCCACCAAGAAGGCCCGCACCTACTCCAAGGGCAACCGGCAGAAGGTGGCGCTCGTGGCGGCGTTCGCCTCTGACGCTGAGCTGCTGGTGCTGGACGAACCCACCTCTGGTCTCGACCCGCTGATGGAATCGGTGTTCACCGAATATCTGCGCGAGGCCAAGGCCGCCGGGCGCAGCGTGCTGCTCAGCAGCCACATTCTCTCCGAGGTGGAGAAGGTGTGCGACACCGTAACCATCATCCGTGCCGGACGCGCGGTGGAAAGCGGCACCCTAGAAGAGCTGCGACACCTGACCCGCTCCAAGGTGATGGCGGTGCTACCGGGTACGGGGTCGGTCGGCGAGGCCCGCGTCGCACAGCTAACGGCGCTGCCCGGCGTCCACGATTTAACCGCAGAACCCCACACCGAGGGGCTACACGTCGTCTTCGACGTGGACCACGAGGCAATGAGCGGCGTGCTAACGGCTCTAGGCGACATCGGCGTGCGCGGCTTCACCGCTCAACCCCCCTCCCTAGAAGACCTCTTCATGCGCCACTACAGCGAATCAAATGTCGAAGCCAACGTCGAGATCGGTAGTTTGCGTCGAGATCGGTCGCTCGAGTTACCGACCTCGACGCAAACTACCGATCTCGACGGAGATAGTGGGCAGCCATGAGCGGGCTGACTGGAACTGGTGCGCTGCTGCGGTTTGCGCTGCGCCGGGATCGGGTGCGCATTGCCGTGTGGATTGGCTCTCTGGCCTCGTTGTACCTGTACTGCGTGTTTGCGCTCGCCCAGGTGTTCGGTGACACCGAGAGCCAACAGGCCCGCGCTGCACTGATGCGCTCACCGGCCTCTGTGTTGATGACCGGTCCCGGTTACGGCCTGGATCACTACACGCTTGGCCCCATCATGGCCAATGAGCTGCTGTTGTGGTTCATCTTGGCCGCTGGGCTGATGAGCGCCTTCCAGATAGTGCGTCACACTCGCGCCGAGGAGGAGTCTGGCCGCTCTGAGTTGCTGCGCGCCGGGGTGGTTGGCCGCCATGCCCCCGCCGTCGCCGCAGCGCTGACGGTGCTTATCGCCAATGCGATTCTCGCCGTCACCTCCTTCGCTGCCCTCGTATCAGGGGGGCTGCCCGTCGCCGATTCCCTGGCCTACGTGCTTGCGGTGGCCCTGGGCGCCCTTGTGTTTGGGGCGGTCGCCTTGGTGCTGGCTCAGGCATCCGAACACGCCCGTACGGCCAGCGGCGTGACCGTGGCCGTACTCATGGCCGCGCTGTTCATCCGCGGCGTCGGCGACATGGAACAGGTGGGCGGTTCTGCCCTCTCTTGGTTCTCACCCATCGCCTGGTCGCAGCAGACCCGCGTCTATGTTGACTTGCGCTGGTGGCCGCTGGCGTTGCCGGTCGTCTTTATCGCCTTGTTGTTGGCGCTGGCCGCCCTGCTTGCCTCCCGCCGCGATTACGCCGCCGGGCTTATCAACCCCAAGCCGGGTCGCATCGATGCGCGCGCTTCCCTGCGTTCTCCGTCCGCCCTGGCCTGGCGGCAGCAGCGCACGACCACAATTTGGTGGGCAGTCGGTTTCGCCGTGATGTTCGTGGCCGTTGGCACCTACATCGACTCCATCGACAGCGTGATGTCCGATGTAATCGCGAACACTCCCGTCGTCGCCGACGTATTCAACCCCGACGATCTCACTGGCGCCTTTGTGCGGATCATGCTGCTGTTTGGAGCCGTAGCGGCGGCGGCCTTCGGCATTTCGGCCATAGGCCGCGCCCGCGCCGAGGAGGTGGCGGGTCGAACCGAGCTGTTGCTCGCCACCCCCATCTCGCGCGCCCGCTGGCTGGGCGCACAATTGGCGGTGCCGACGCTAGCCGCTGCCGGGCTGATGCTGCTGGCCGGGCTAACCTTCTTCGCTGGTTCGCTCACCGTGGGAGTCACCAATCCGGGCTTGGTCGAGTACGTGGCGGCGTCGGTGGCGTATCTGCCCGCCATTGCCGTGATCGTCGCCCTGGCCGCGGCCCTGTACGCGCTCTTGCCGCGTCTTTTGCCCACGGCTTGGGTATTCATCGCCCTCGGATTGGTGGAGGGCATGTTCGGTGATGCGCTGAACCTGCCCGCCGCGCTGCGCTGGCTCTCCCCGCTGCACTGGGTACCCAATCCCATCGCCACCGATGGCGGCTCTTGGCTGCCCCTGCTCCCGCTCACCGCCCTCGCCCTGGCGCTATTCGCCGCCGCCTTTGTCGGCTTCCACCGCCGAGATGTGCCCACCTCCTGAGCGGCCCGGAGATTTCTCGGAAACCACGCCGGAAATTTCTCGATAATGATGCCAGGATAACGCTATGACCAGCGTGATTGCCCGATAAATCGTACCTGTTTGCGTGAGTACGCGACAGAAAGTCCCGTGGTGCTACTCGAAGGCCCGCACGGAGTGGGAAATTCAGCGCTGTTGGCTGAGTTCACCGAAGCTGTCCGCGCGTCTGTTGGGTCGTGAGTTTGTGGTGAGAGTGAGGTGGGCGGGCAGTCTCCTAGTTTTCGATGAAGTTTTCTAGGTTTCCGACGTTTTGCCAACGATCAAATAGCGACAAGAGGCTACCGGAATCGTTTTTACATAGGTCCGGTTTGTACTGTTCGCCGTACCCCCTCGTTGTGGAGGGCACATCGAAAGGTTGAGATCATGGCCAAGCACCGCAAGCCGCAACTCGTGACTACCCGGACCAGAAGGAGTGCCGCCGCAGCCATCGCGCTTGCCCTGGCCCTCGTGACCGGCGGCTCGGCCACGCTGGCCGCTGCCGAGGAGCCGGAGGTGTACCCCTACGACGAGGTTGAACTGCTCGGGACCGGTCACGACGACGGTCTCGGATATGACTACCAGCAGGGCGAAGACGACGATGCTTACGGTGAAGAGCCAATCGAACCCGCCGGGGAGAACTCGCCGGACGTTGGCGATAACTACACGGTGACCGACCTGCCCTCGTCGCTTGACGACGAACCCGCCGAGGAGAACCCGCCGGACGTTGGCGACAACGACACGACGACCGACCTGCCTCCGCCGCTTGACGACGAACCCGTCGGGGAGAACCTGCCAGGCACTGCCGAGGAGACTCCTGACGCTACCGACTCGGCGCCGCCGGTCGGCTCAATAGGGCAGACCCCGGATGACTCCTTCGGCGAAGCGCCCTCCGAAATGCTTGCGGCCTATATCGACATCGAACCGGCCACGGTAAATGTCGGCAGCGGCGCAGCTCCGGCAATCCCGGCGCCTCCGGCGAATTTCGCCAACATTCAGGTGCGGGCCATCGGCGACCGCCTGACGCTTGGCGTCGGTGCCAGCGCCACCAACTTCGGCACCGGGCAGGGCGTGGCCGGGGTGCAATTCGGCCTGTTCGCCTCTACCACTGCCACCAGTCCCATCAACCAGCCGTGGGCGCTATCTACCCCCTCGGACGGGGGCGGCTGGGCCACCTTCGCCAACGTGCCGATCAACGGCAACGGCGGCCGAACCGATGGCCAGACCAGCTACGTGGTTCGCCCCGTGGTCATCCCGACGGGCTGGAGCTTCGACCCGCACCTGGCCACCGCCCCGGCCGCGGTTAACCCGGCGATTACCGCGCGGTCCTACTCCTTCCGCGTGCCGGAATCATCAAGCCTGGTCAGCCGTACCTACGTGGGCGGCGTGGATTTCATGCGCCTGCGCACCTCCGGCAACACGAGCGAAACCGGCGAGGCTAGGTGGGGTTCGTCCGTCGGCGCCTTCGTGCTGGAACGGAGCAACCCCGGCCTGCCGCAAACCTGCTCAAACATCAACATCGCGCTGCTTATCGACATTTCAGAGTCCATCTCGGCCAGCGACCGCCCCCTCGTGGCCTCGGCCGCGCGCGGGCTAGTCACCGCGCTTTCCGGCACCCCCGGTATCTCGCTACAGGCGTTCCGCTTCGGCAGCTCGGCCAGCGCCATCAATCCGGGCCTGCTGCCGGCCACCAATGCCGCCGCCTGGAACACCTTCTTGTCGCAGGCCAACATCTTCAATCAGAGCGGCACGCAGTACACCAACTGGGATGCCGCCGTGTGGATGGCCGCGCAGGCAGCGGCCAACTTCGATCTGGCCATCGTATTCACCGACGGCCTGCCCACCGTATTTGGCTCGGGCACCGCCAGCGGCAACGGCACCCGGTTTACCCGGTTCATCGAAACCGAGACGGCGATCATGTCGGCCAATACGCTCAAAAACCAAGGCACACGCATCGAAACCGTCGCCGTCGGTGCCGCCGTAACCAACGCGGCCGCCCGGCACAACCTGGTCGCCATCTCCTCGAACGCCGCCGTGCATACCTCAGCAACCTTCACCGACGCGCTATACGAGCTAATCAACTCGGTGCTGGTCAACTGCACCCCGGCTGTGCGCATGGCCAAGTATGAGATCGGGTGGAATCGAAGCATCTGGAGCGGGGCGGATCGCGCCGGCGGCTGGGAGTTCACCGTTCACGAGGCAGAAGGTCTCGGCGGGCACTTCAACCTCGTCTCCGCCGCCACCCAAACCACCGACGGGATGGGCAGGGCGGCGGGCGAAATCCTGTGGATGTTCGACCCGCAGCACCTGACCACCACCGGCACCATCACGATCACCGAAGAGGTGCGTGAGGGCTTCTCGCTGGTACCGCAGAACGGCCAGAACGCGCTCTGCGAGGCGTTCGATGGCAACGGCGTGCGGATTCCCGGCTCCCTGCCCATCGAAAACGTGGTGGTGAACGGCCGCCCCGGCTTCCGGCTCTCGGGCATCCCCGCCCAGGCTCTGGTTAACTGTTCGATGGTCAACCAGCGGCACGCCCCCGACCCGTTGCAGGTCACGGCCACCCTAAACGCCACCTACGTGCGTGCCTGGGATTGGTTGCTGGCTAAGACGGTGGATGCCGCCGCAGCCCGCGCCGTGCCCGGTGATGGGGTCGAGTTCGAGTACACGCTCGATGTGCAGACGGTGCCTCGGCCCATGTCCGATGTGGTGGCCCTCGCTGGCGTGACCGTCACCAATCCCAGTAACTACGCCTGGGCGGTCGGCGATTTAGACATCCGCATCAACGGCGTCGTGCCCACCCAAATTACGGGCGCCTCCGGGGCGGCCATCACCGCGCAGACCCCAATCCCGGCGAACGGCACGCTCGTGCTGGAGGTGCGCCACGAGTTTACGACCGTGCCCGAGCAGGTCGCGATCTCAGTGAACATCCCGGCGGGCGGCACATTCACCGCGCCTACGCCGATCACGGACTTCAGCACCGACCCTCGGGTTAGCGCGATAGAACGCAATCACCAGGCCGTCCTCACCGATTCCTTCCCCGAGTTCGCGGTCACCTGGGCCAGCGACAAGTCCCTGTTGGCCGCCGACCACCTAACAGGCCGCTCCTACCCGTACACCGCCCGTCGGGGTGCAGATGTGGCCGCCGGGGAGTGCGACCTGTTCCCCAACACGGCCATGCTGGCAGTGGTGAACCCCCTGGATCACCCACCGGTCACCGCCGAGGAGACCGTCGAGGTCTGCACCGGCCTGCCGCTGTCCGTCGCCAAAACGGTGACACCGACGGCCGGACAGACCTACCGTTGGCAGCTGGAAAAGCAGGTGCGCGATTTCATCACCGGACAATGGGTGGATGCCACCACGGCCCCCGCCCCGGCGCAACCAGCCGACAATGAGGCCACCTTCGAGTTCCGCGTGCTGGCCACGCCATTACCCTTCCGGTACGGCGATGACGACGTGTGGGCGATGCGCGGCGAGATTGTCATCATCAACCCGAACCCGTGGCCCGTGCCCGTACACATTATCGATACCGTCGATGTCGGCCCGCAGGCCAGCGTTGAATGTCTGCCCGAGCGGGCGATGAACGAAGACGGTTCTGTGACGGTGCCCGCCGACGCCGACGCCTTCGTGGTGCCGATGGCCTGCCGCATTACCGGCATCCCAGAGACCAATTATGGCCGCATGGCGGTGGAGATCACCTGGTCTGCTGCCGACGCCTTCTCGGCCACCGAATCTGCGGACTACGTAGATGAGGCAATTTATTGGGCAGATGGTGCCGTCAACCGCATCGTCACCGTGCGAGACGAGGTGGCGGGCCTGAACATGGAGCGCGAGCTGTGCCCGGTGGGCGTGGCTCCGGGCGGTGACTGCTCGATTAAGTGGCGGCTTGGTGAACAGTATGTTTTCGAATACTCGCTGACCCTGCCCGGCCCCGAGGAGGGTGATACTCGCACGCACCTAAACCGCGCCTGGATCGTCGGTTACCCGGCCGACGCGCAGGCACAGGCGTCCGTGATCGTTTACGACGTGGCGCTGCGCACCTGGGTCAATGAGGTCTGGCGCGACGGCCTGCCCGGCGTGGGCACGCTGATTCACCACCGCTATCCGACCTTCACGGTAGGACCGGAGTACCCGATCCCGTATACCACCTTCGACGTGCCAGAGTACGTGCAGGTTGGTGACGTGCTAGTGCTGCCGGTGGTTGTGTTTAACCAGTCTGAGACGCACGCCGCATCCATCACCGAGCTGCGCTTCTTCCTCGGAGCGGGCCTGGAGCTGGTGCCCGGGGGCGACTGGGTAGTCGAAGACGGCTGGGTAACCGATGGTGACCCCGTACTGCGCTTCGATGGCGCCACCGCCGGAATCATCCTCGAACCGGGCGGTCACTATGCCACCACCATCACGGTTCGCGTGACCACCGAGGCGGCCACCCTGACGGCCCGCACATCGGCCCTAGAGCCGCTGCCCGGCGAGTATGCGGGCAACCTCGGCCAATGGCATGTCAATCTGCTCGCTTTTGCCGCAATCACCGAATTCTCCGGCTGGGTCGAGTCCGGCGACGAGACGGCGACGGGCAAGTGGGTTGCGGACGTGCGCGACCTAGATTCCGACCTCACCGAATACCCCTTCGTGGCCGGGGAAACCGACGACTTCGGCAACCCGGTGCCAGACCGGTGGGTGGACAACGCCATCACGGCCCCACCCGAGGAGGATGCCGACCACCGCGACGGCGAACTCATCCGGGTGCTGCTGCCGCTGCCGCTCGGCCTGCACCTGACGGCTCGCGCCAGTCAACACCAAGACTTTGACTGGGCGGTGACCAAGGAGGTAACCAGCGCTAGCGAGCAGTGGGCCAGGGGCCGCGACGGCGCGTATTTTGACTACGCGGTGACCGTAACGGCCACGTCCACCACCGGCGCGGTTCGCATCAGCGGCACGGCCACGCTAACCAACGATTCCGATGTGCCGGTGCCATTCGACTCTGTGACCGTACTAGTGGCTGGCCTACCCGCCACCATCACCGACTCGGACGCGCTGGCGCAGGGCTACGTGCCACCCCAAGGTCAACTAGGGATCACGTTCTACCGCGACCTGCCCGAACCCGAGGGCGACCTGGACGTGACGGTGACGGCGAGCCTGACCGCGCCAAACCTGGTGGACCCGCAGGCTCCGGCCACCGAGGTGCTATACCGGGTTGGCCTGGAGGATTACACGCTCACAATCTCTAACCGCTTCGCCCATCTCTTCGATGAGTTCGAAGAGTTCCTGGCCCGTATGCAGTTGGACTATCCCGAGCTGATCCACATTGTCGAAGAAATCGATGAGGTCACCTTCGAGGAGCTGAGGTTCCCCGTCGTGCGCCTGGACGCCTACCCAGCGGGAGGCAGCTGGCGCTTCGAGTACACCGCCTACCGTGGCACCGAGGTTGACCCCGATGGCGGCGTCGGCATCTACCCAAACGTCGCCTGGGTAACCCCGCAGCCGGACCCGTACCCGGAGGGCGTGGAGCCAGAAAACCCCCACGACGGCCAGAATCCCGACGATCTGCGCACCCCGCCGGTGACCGTGGTGGTTCGCAAGGGCAAGAACCTGATCGTCGAACCGGGCCTGACGCTGTTCGACCTGTGGGCGCCGGAGTGGTCACTGACCAAGAACGTAGTGGGCCAGGATGTAAAGCCCGCCGACGCGAACGGGAACGCCACCTTTGCCTACGAGGTGGTACTCACCCCCGAACCTGCCACAGCCGTTGGCACCCGTGTGACGGTCGGTGCCCAGGTCACTAACCCTGGCCCCTTCCGGGTGCCAATAACCGTGACCCTGACGCCAAACCTGGGGACGGGACTTGAACCCATCGTCGTGACCGCCATCATCGATGCGGCAAACGACGACGGCCACGGCGAGCTGTTCATCGAACGTCACTGGATACTCGATGGCCAGGCTCCAGCCGGAAGCTCGGTGGCCATCGACGTGCGGTGGGATCAAGAGGCGGCATTCTCACCCGGCGGTCATGTCTACGCTGCGGCGCAGGTGGCCGACGCGGGGGCCGCAGAGGTTGAGATCACCGATACCGACCGATTGGTTTCGGCGTGGGACGATCAGACAACCCCGGAGTACCCGGTGCGGCTGTGCCAGCCCGAACAGGACGGCGGAGCCTGCGTATTTGAGTGGACTCCGTTGGGCCTGCCCTTCGTGTTCCGCTACGAGCTAACGCTGCCCGGCCCGGCCATCACCGATGATGATGGCCACGTGATCTGGCCAAACACCGCCTGGATCGACGAGTCGGAGGCGACAGACTCGGTGCCGCCAGCCGACTGCGCTGCTTCTCGGCGCTGCGATAGGGCCGAGGTGAAGGTCATCGCCTTCGATGTGGCGCTGCGCACCTGGGTTTCCGAGGTGTGGCGGGACGGTGTGCTGGTCTTCGAGTTCGAGGCATACCGCGAAGGTCTCGGCCCAACCTATCAGCGCGGTCACACAATGGCCGCCATCGAGGACTTCGACATCGAGGTCGGTGACGTGCTGGTCAAGGACATCGTGGTGGAAAACCAGGGCTTCTTCACCACCCGCATTGATGAACTGGTCTCCACCCGCCACGCCGCCGTGACGCACTACGAGGGCGACCTGGTAGACGACGGCTCCCACGGCCTGCGCATCTGGGATCAGGAACATGAGGACGGCCTGCTGCACAAGGTGTTGGACGACGGACGCAACCCGCCGGTCATCCTCGCGCCGGGTGAGCATTACCGTATGCACAAGCTGGTACAGGTGACCGCAGATGCGCTGGTCGATGACGCCGAAGAGGCGCTCGTGTACTCGTTCGCGCAGATCAGCCGTTTCTCCGGCTGGATCCCGATGGTGGCAGAAGCGGCAGAGGCGGCGACGTTCGGTTTCGCTGCGGCCGGGCTGGCCAGCGGCCCGCGCGCCCTTGGCTTCAACCCGCCAACGGCCTTCGATGCCCCGCGCGAAATGCACGACGGCCACTACGGCCAGTGGTCGGCAGATGTGTGGGACATTGACTCCAGCCCCAGCCGTCACCGTCGGGCGATCCTCTGTGACGAGGGCACCGTCATCGCCACCGACTGGATCGAAAACGAGATGGGCCACGGCTCCACCCGCGATGGTTACCAAGAAGGCCCGGATGCCGACGATCACGACGGCGAGCTAATCCACGTGGTGCGATCCTCGACACGTACTCCGACGCCTACTCCGACGCCCACGCCCACGCCGACACCTACCCCAACACCCACGCCGACTCCTCAGCCGGACACCGGTGGCACGCCGACCCCCGTCCCGAATCTGCCGACCACCGGCGCCAGCGTGCTGCCGCTGGTGATCGGCGCGGGCCTTGGTATCGCCCTGGGCGCGCTTCTCCTGGCTCTCCGCCGCCGGGGAGCGGCAGCTAGCTAGAGACAATGCACGATGGCGGGGCCGGGCACACGCCCGGCCCCGCCATCACGCGTAAGGAGTGGCGTCAAATGTTTCATGGATCACTCATTATTCGGCAACCAAAAGGTCCTGAACGATCGTCCAGCGCCATGTGGTTGCGAGGCATTCCCCCCACGGTCAACTATTGGTTACGGCCCCGTCTGCGGGGTGTCACCACGTCGCCCCCGGAGCCGGAAGTGTATCGAGGGGGTGCACGATGTTTACTCGGCGTCCGCGCACAGCGCGTGTTCTGACGGTACTGGTGGCGGTGGCGCTCATCTCACTTGTCTCACCGTTTGGCCTGTTCAAGCCCGATGAGGCCCAGGCTGCGGTGGGTGATCCGACCGTGCCCGAACCGGGCCGCGCCATCTGGCGCGAAGACTTCGACAAGGGCGGAGCCACCCTCGACGGATACACGGGCGCCGACTGGAAGGGTGACCCGATCACCTACTACTCCGACCCGTTCTGGAATGCCTCATCCAAGAGCTGCAACGGCTGGGTACTCAACGATGGCACCACTCGCCCCACCACCGCCCAAGACGCCGGCTGTGAAAGCAACGCCGGCCTGGACGGCAAGGGCGTCAGCCACGCCGCCTGGTGGTATCTGCGGCTGATGGCCAGGGAACTGGGCCGAGTACAGGGCATAGCAGAGTCCACCAACAACGTCGTCGCCTCGATGACAAACAACGGCGCACCCCGCCCCGGCCTGGCTACCGAGAACAACGTGCAGTTCCGGGCCACAAACGTGGTAGGCGGCCTCGACCCGGTAACGGGGGAGTACACGGTGAAGAAGGGCCACTACTACGTGGCCGCCGCCTGGTTCGCCGCCGTTCACTGCCCGGCCGACAACTCGGGTTGGGCCGCCGCGCAGCAGCGGCTGACGCTACTCGTACCGCCAAGCGCCGAATACCCCACCGGCCGCGTTGAATCAGAACTCATTAACCCCTGCGCCGGCTCTCGCAATGTAACCAGTGACACCCCCATCTACACGCGGTACATCTACTCTCATGCCTGGCAAGCCCCGGCCGATGGCGTGCTGCTAGGCATCGAGATCACCAATAATCAGCTAGGCAGCACGGGTAACGACATCGCCTTCGACACCCCGCAAATCGTGGACGTCACCCCGGTGCTTTCCAAGGACTTCGTGCCCAACGAAATTTGGGCGGGCGACGCATCCGCCCTAACGTTCATCGTCACCAACACCAGTGAGTATCAAAACATGCCCTGCGGCGGCACCGGCGAACCAGCCTGCGTGCTAATCGCCAAGGAGGGCTGGACCTTCACCGACCGCCTCGCCGCCGGACTGAGCGTCGCCAACCCAACGAACGTGCAGGTCACCTGCTACAGCGCCAGCGGTGTCCCCCGCGATCAGAACCTAACGGCGGTGGACAAGATTAAGGGCAACGCCGCCACCCCCGGCGACGACACCACCCGTACCACAATCGCCCCCGGCGATACCGAAATCTTCGTCGATGCGGCCCGCCTGTTTACTAACGAGGCGTATTGCGAGTTCTCCGTGGATGTCACCGGCGCCGTCGGCACATACACGAACGGGCCGAGCAACATCGACTCCGAGGCGCTGTCTTCGGGCATGACCGAGGACACCACCTTGACGGTGCTGTCCCCGCTGTCGCTGACCATGAGCGCGGAGGCCACCTATGCCTCTGGCGCGACCAACCGGGTCGATGAACCCACCGATGTGGTGATCTACACCGCCTACCTGACCAACAACGGCGACACGGAGATCTGGGATCTGAGCGTGACCGCGCCCGATGGCACCGACAACTTCACCGGCGCTCACAACGGCACCGGCACGATGCCCACGGCCTACACGTGCGACGCCCCGGTAAATGGCATATCCCTACAACCCGGCGAGACCGTGACCTGCACCATCGAATACCCGGCGAACCAGGGAGACCTAGACGACTACTCAATCCAAGACCTTGTTCTCCACTCCTGGGCGCATGGTACCTCCGGCAAGTCGGTGGGACACCCGGACGCGCAACCGGTGGATTCCAACCAGGCCAACGTCGGCCTACCCGTGGTGCGCACCCCATCGCTGACGATGGTCAAGAGCGTCACGCCCCAAACCGGAGTCAAGGCCGGAGACTGGGTTACCTACTCCTTTGCGGTAACAAACACCGGCAACACCACCATCCTTAACGTCGCCATCGACGAGGTCTCCTTTGCGGGCACCGGCACACTATCGGCGGTCACCTGCCTGGCCGACACCCTCGCCCCGGGAGCATCGACCAGCTGCGCCGCCACCTATCAGGTGACGTTGGCCGACACGGACTTCGCGCTACCCAGCGGCGGCGCGGTGCAGAACGTGGCCCAGGCCGTAGGCGAGACCGGCGGCGGTGACCCGGTGACATCCCCCGAAGATGAGGCCACCTTCCAGACCACCAGCGCCAGCCTCGTCATCGACTGGCTGACCGCAACCGTCACCGACATCAACGGCGAAAAGAGCCACGTGGACGACGCCGACGATGTTGTCACCTTCCGCACCCTGCTCCGCAACGACGGCAACGTAGACCTAACGGACGTGGTCATCAACCTAAACGACCTGTTCGGCCCGTCCTTCACCGGCGCTGGCCCGCTCGACGAATGGACCTGCGACTGGCCCGATGGCACCACCCATGAGCCGCCAGGGGGGCTCGCGGTGGGCGAGACGGCCGAGTGCTGGGTGGTCTACGACGTCACCTTGGCCGATCTGGACGCCATCGACCCGTTCGGCATCTCGGAGATCGGGCTGACCATTCAGGCGGTAGGTAAGGACCCGGTCGAGGCCGACGTGCCCTCGAATGTCCGGCATGTCGCGGTGGACGAGGTCGCTCATCCGGCGCTGCAACTGGTCAAGACGGTAGTGGACGAGTACGACCAGCCGGTGGCCAGCTTCGTTCGCGAGGGCACCGTCCTTACCTACTGGTTCGACGTAATCAACAAGGGCAACCAAACCATCGATGATTTGGCCATCGTCGAAACCTATTTCGCCGGTGAGGGCGTTGAGCCGCAGCCGCAGTGCCCCGTAAGCACGCTCGTGCCCGGGGAGAGTACGCGCTGCTGGGCTACCTACACCGTTGTCGCGGGCGATGTGGCGATCAAGGACATCCTCAATGTCGCCCAGGCCGAGGGCACGCACGGCGGTGAGGAGATCGATCCCTCTGAGGAGGCCTGGGCCGAGTTCCAGACCGGGGTTACCGAGCTGGTCATGACCATTGAGGCCGATGTGTGGCATCTGGATGGCTCACCGAACTCGCTGATCGTTCGTGAGGCGGGAGACATCGTCACCTACACCTTCACCGTCACCAACACCGGCACCGAAACCTTGACCGATGTGCGCCCCGCCACCGCAGGGGAGGGCTTCACCGGCCAGGACGGTGTACTCGGCCCGATCATGTGCATCTGGCCAGACAACGGGTTCAACGACGAGTCGGGAGCCACGACGGCGCCGGGCCTAAACCTGGCCGACTACCAGGGAACCCTTGAATCCGGCGACCTGGTGACTTGCACCCAAACCTACGAGGCGAGTACCACCGACCTAGACACCTCCACGGCGATTTGGCGGTGGGCGCAGGCCGTGGGCACCGACCAAAATGGCACAGACGAGTTCTCCAACCAGGTCGAGGCCGTGGTTACCGAACTATCGGCCCCGGCGCTGCGACTGGTCAAGACGGTCTCTGCCGTGGGCGGCCAGTTCGACGCCAGCGGAAACCTGATTAACGTTTTAGCCGGGCAGACGATCACGTTCTACTACGAGCTGGCAAACGTCGGCAACCAGAGCCTGGACTACATATCGATTACGGACACCCCCGCCACTGGCTTTACCGGCACCGGCTCGCTCGGATCGATCACCTGCCCCGGCTCGGCCTACGACCCAGTTAACTCGGGCCGACTAATCGTGCTAGCTCAGGGGCAAAAGGAAACCTGCTGGGCGCAGTACACGGTAACGGATGAGGATGCCGTCGCCGGTATCGTCACCAACTGGGCAAAGGCCACGGGAGAGTCGGTATTGGATGAGACGCCCGTCGAAGACGGTGATGGCACCGTCTTCTACACCGTGCCCGAGGCGGCGCTAGAGCTGACCTTGACCGGTCGGCTGACCGACGAGCATGGGGTACTCAAACCAGCCGTAACCAATGACGGCGACCTCATCGAGTACACCCTCATCGTGACGAATATGGGCAATGGCCCGGCAGATGATCTTCGGCTTGTCGAAATCGACTTCCACTCCGACGAACTGGGCGGCACCTACTATGGCGACCCGCTCGTCTGGGTCTGTACGCCGGTAGCCGAGGGGGGCACCCTCGCGGCCGGGGCATCGACCACCTGCACCGCCACCTATCGGGTGGTTCAGGAGGACATCGATGAGGGCACCGGGGAGATCTATTTAGAGATGCAGGCCACCGGCCTCGGTCCGGCGCCGCTCGACCCGACCACCCCCGGTGATCGTCTGGCCCAGCCGACCATCACCTCGAACAACGACGACGTAACCATCGCGGAGAGCTTCGAGCCGTCCGTCAAGCTGACCAAGACGGCCAACCCGTCGGGCAACGTTAAGGTGGGCGAGCAGGTCACCTACACATTCACCGTCACCAACGACGGCAACATGACCCTGACCGATGTACTCGTTCACGAGGGCGGCTTCATCGGCGGGACGTGGATAGATGGCCTGTTTACCGGAAACGGAACGCTGATAAACACGGACTGTCCGGTCATCGACGGCTCCGGCTGGACGCTGGCCCCGGAGGAAACCGCAACTTGCACGGCCACCTACCGGGTACACCTACTAGATGCGGTACAGGCCACGGTGAATAATACCGCCACGGTCTCTGCCTGGCACCACAACCACCACGATCCCGACCCCGAAAACCGCGACGATCAGCAAATCTTCGACTCCGCGACGGCCACCGTCTACCCGGTGGGTGAAGCCGCGCTGCTGATCGACCTGGAGGTGCTATCCGTGAGGCACGCAGACGCCACGACCGAGACCTGCATTGATCTCGACGAGATCGGCACGCCGGTCGAGGGCTGCACCATCGTTGAACCCGGCGACGTGGTGGATTACCGCGTCACGGTCACCAACGACGGCTCGCTGCCGGTGGATGGCCTGGCGCTGCGCTTCTTGAACAATCCCCCCGCCTCGCTGACCTGCACGCTCTACGACGGCACCGGGGCAGACCTGGGCACCGTTACCGGCAACAGCGACCCGTCAACAGACAAGAGCTACCGGGTCACGCTGCCGGTAGGTGGACAGTTGGTGTGCGAGTATTCAACAACGGTAACCCAAGCCGACATTGACGCAGGCAGCCTGTTCACCGAACAGGCGCAGGCCAACGGTACCGCTACCGGCTACAACTACGGCATCGTCACCGAGCCGATGTACGTGGTCTCGCCGCCTGACATCGAGGCCGTGCCGATTGCGCAGAACCCGCGGCTAACACTGACCGGCTCGGTGTTAACCACGCGGGGCGACCCAGCCACCGACGTACCGGCCTACTTCGACACGAACGGCAACGGCCTGATCGATGACGACGATGAGGGCCAGGTGGTCTACACCTTCCTCATCGAAAACACGGGCAACGTCACGCTGTACGGTGTCGGGATGCCTGCCCCGGAATACGCCGACGGTTCTGGCACGGTGGCGATCACCTGTGAGCCTAGCCCGGTGACCGGCCTGCCGCCCGGTGGCATGTTGACCTGTACCGTCGTCAAACGCATCTCCGTCAACGAGGCGTGGAAGTGGCAAGACGGCGTAGATCTCGACGGCATAGCCACCGGAAAAACCCTTTATGGTCAGCTGGTGTCCGACACTGCCGCGGTGGAGATCGACACGCTAGCCGAGGCTCGGCTGGCGATCACCTCACTAACCGCCGAGGTGAGCCATGACGGCACCCTATCGCCGGGCAACCTGGTGCGCGCGGCGGGCGACAGGGTCAGATACACCGCAGTGGTGGAGAACCCGTGGTCGGGCGATGTGTTCGACCTGGGGCTAAACGACTTCGGGGCGAGCCTTTCTTGGACGTGTACGCCACATGACTTGGGTGACGCCTTATTGGCCTTCCCGTACCCGGAGGCCGCCGTGACGGTTTGCACCGCCGAGTACGTGGTGACGCAGGCCGACCTGGATGCCGGGCAAATAGACCTTGGGCTACAGGCATTCGGCCTGGACGCCAATGACGGTGACGTGCTATCGAATCTGGCCGACGTTTCGGTGTTCGTGGTGTCTGCCCCGGCCCTCACGTTGGAAAAGCGAGTTTCGCCGTCAACCGATGTACCGGCCGGGACACAGGTCACGTACTACTTCGCGGTGAAGAACACCGGCAACGTCACGTTGACCTCCTTGAATATCGTTGAGGGAGACTTCACCGGTTCGGGAAACGTGTCGGCAGTGACCTGCCCGGTCACGACATTGGCGCCGGGGACATCGACCACCTGCACCGCCGTCTACACGGTGACGATTGCCGATGTTGCCCAGGGTACGGTTACCAACACGGCCACGGCTAGGGCAAAGGATCCAAGCGGGGAGGGGATCGAATCGCCGCCAGGCTCGGCCGTGCTTTACCCGAAGCCTGAGCCAACGCCGACTCCCTCGCCGGACCCGACACCAACTCCCTCACCTGATCCGAGTCCTTCACCCGAGCCAAGCCCGAGTCCCTCGCCTGATCCATCTCCGTTGCCGACGCCCGCCCCAGAGCCGACGCCAGGTCCAAGCCCGTTGCGGACCCCCGCTCCGTTGCTGTTGATTACCGGCGGCAACGCTAGGTCAAGTCGAGATGCCGCGCCCGGCGATGTGCCGCTGCCGATCACCGGCGCCGAGGTGACGGCTCAGGTGTTGGTGGTGGTTATGTTGCTTGGCGCCGGAGTGCTTCTGCTAAGCGAGCGACACCTGGCTTCACGACGGGAGGCCCCCTGCCGCAAGTAGCTTCACCTAGACCCGGTTGCGGGCGGGAAGCCGCAGGGCTTGCCCCCATCCGCCCCGCCCCCGCCCGCAACCGACCATCCTGGCGGCGTCCGTTCCCCGGTTCATCAATGGCGATGCCTCCGGTTAACGGACGTCGCCCGATTGCCGCGAAAAGCAGCAGGCGAGCAAAACGATGTGTTCACAAGTTGAACGGGAAGCAAGATTGAGTCATGATGAGAGCATGGCAAACGTTTCTGGCGGCGGATCGCAGACCGCACTGCGTGAGCAGAACACCGCGGCGATCACCGCCGCCCTGACTTCCGGAGGACCGCAGCTACAGGCCGGTCTCGCCCGGGCCACCGGGCTTTCTCGGGCCACCGTGTCGAATATCGTCGGCGATGAGGTGGCAGCCGGACGCTTCCGCACCGAAAAAACCATGCAAAACGGCCGCTGGGGCACCCTGGTCACCCTCGCCGACAACGAGCAGTACGTTATCGGCATCGACATTGGTCGCACCCATATTCGCCTGACCGCCTCCGACGCTGCCCATCGACTATTCGGCCTCCGGGAGATCGCCCTGGAACTTGGTCACCTTCCGCCCGATACCTTCGCCCGCGCCAGGCAGCTCGTTGATGAGCTAGTGGTCGAGGCCGGGCTAGCCCGCGAACAAATCAGTCGCATCGGCATCGCCGTACCGGCCTCGATAAACCGTGACGGATACGTGGTGCAGCAGACTGTGCTTGACGAGTGGTCCGGTATTGACATCGCCGCGCTGGCCGCCGAGAAGCTACAGGTGGACGTGGTGGTGGACAACGATGCCAACCTCGGCGCCTATGCGCTGGCCGCCGGAAACCAGGAGGGCACGCTGGTCTACATCAAGGTGGCCTCCGGTATCGGCGCCGGCATTGCCATCCGTGACCGGCTCTATCACTCGATGAGTGGCCTGGTCGGCGAGGTTGGGCACATGCCCGTCGGCGAGGGTGGCCAGACCTGTTACTGCGGCTCGCGAGGTTGTCTGGAAACGCTGGCCTCCACGCGCAGCATCGCTAGTGCCTACGCGCGGATTCTTGGCGCCCCGGCCACGGTTGAAGACGTTGCCGCTGCCGTGATGGATGGGAACCCGGCCGCCGTGCGGATCGTCACCGAGGCCGGGGACGCGCTGGGGCGAATCCTGGCGTCGATATGTCACCTGCTTAGCCCGTGCAAGATCGTCATTGGCGGGCCGCTGTCGGCGGCAGGGACGGTGTTGATCGATGCGGCCGTAGCGGCCGTGCGGTTCCGGGTGCAGCCCTCCGCGTTGAAATCGACGGTGTTTACCTCCTCCCCGCTGGGGGAACGCACCGAGATGGTGGGGGCATGCCTGGCCGCCCACAATCCACCCGAAGGCGCAGCACTGGCATATTACGCCCCAGTCACTGACGACTGACCCGACCGAAACCACCTTGTGTAGCGGTGGTCGTGGTTTCGGCAGGCTGTCATGTGTCGGGACTTCGGTGACGGTTCTATCTCAGGAGGGTGGTGAGTTTGGGGGCGAGCAGCTTCGGCGCTGCGGCAGGCTTCGCCAGCGTTATCAATCGGTTATCTGTTTGTTCAACCTATGAACACTAAAATTGTTGTTGCGTTCATGGGTTGACGGGGAGTGGAAAAGTGGCTACCTTGTTCCGTGACGGGCGAGGCAGCCGGTCGCCACACTCGCCGAATGGCGCCGGAGAAGGAGAAAGCGATGACGCACCCCATCCTCGAGATGCGGTCGATCACCAAGACGTTTCCCGGCGTGATCGCGCTCGAAGACGTCAACTTCACCGTCAAACAGGGCGAAATCCACGCCATCTGCGGGGAGAACGGCGCGGGTAAATCCACGCTGATGAAGGTACTTTCCGGTGTGCACCCCCACGGCTCCTACACCGGTGAGATCATCTACCGAGGCGAGCCGGTCTCCTTCAACACGATCCGCCAGTCCGAAGAGGCCGGCATCGTCATCATCCACCAGGAACTCGCGCTCATCCCCGAACTGTCCGTCGCCGAAAACATCTTCCTCGGCAATGAGCAGAAGGGCGCATTTGGCATCGACTGGACCGCCGCTCACGAGAAGGCTCGCGAGCTGACCCGAATGGTTGGCCTTGATGCGGATACGCGCACCCCGATCAAGAACCTCGGCGTCGGCCAGCAGCAGCTAGTCGAAATCGCCCGCGCGTTGGCCAAGAACGTTGAGCTGCTCATCCTCGACGAACCGACAGCCGCCTTGAACGAAGACGATTCGGCCCTGCTGCTTGACCTGCTGCGCGACCTGCGAGCCAAGGGGCTGACCTGCGTCATCATCTCGCACAAGCTAAACGAGATCATGGCCATCTCCGATCAGATCACCGTGATCCGCGACGGCCTATGCATTGAAACCATGAACGTGAACGCGGGCGATGTCAGCGAGGATCGCATCATCGCCGCGATGGTCGGCCGCTCACTGGACTCCCGTTTCCCGCCGCACACCCCTAACATCGGCGAGGTCTTCTTCGAGGTTGAGGGCTGGACCGTCGAACACCCCGAAATCCCTGGCCGCCTCGTGGCCAAGGGTTCCTCCTTCAATGTGCGGCGCGGCGAGATCGTCGGCTTTGCGGGCATTATGGGTGCCGGGCGTACCGAGCTGGCCCGCTCCATCTTTGGCCGCACCTATGGTCGCTACCTGGGTGGCACCATCTACATCGATGGCGAAGAGGTCAAGCTCCCCAGCGTGCCCGCCGCGATCAAGCACAAGATCAGTTACGTGCCCGAGGATCGCAAGGTGTACGGCCTGAACCTGCTTGACGACATTCAGACCACCGTGGTCAGCGCCGACTGGAAGAAGGTCAAGGAACACGGTGCGCTCAGCAACAGCGCGATCCACGAGGCCGGTGAGGCCGCCCGCAGTGCGCTCGGCATCAAGGCGCACTCCGTTTCCGTGAATGTGGCGACGCTTTCTGGCGGCAATCAGCAAAAGACGCTGCTCGGCAAGTGGTTGTTCCCCGAGCCGGAGTTGCTCATCGTGGACGAACCCACTCGCGGCATCGATGTCGGCGCCAAGTACGAGATTTACGGCCTGATTAACGAACTGGCGGATGCGGGCAAGGGCGTCGTCGTAATCTCCTCGGAGCTTCCCGAGCTGATCGGCCTCTGCGACCGCATCTACACCATCTGCGAGGGCGCCGTCACCGGTGTCGTTGCTCGCGGGGAGACCGACCAAGAACAACTGATGCGCCTGATGACCGGCGTCGAGACGCATGGCGCGTTCACCCAGACCACCATTTCCACCGAATCCAACGAAGGACGATGATGAGCGAACAAATGGAACCGGTTTTGGCTGCCGCTGAACCCGTGGCGGAGCCATCGAACTCCAGGCTGAGGGCGGTTTTCGGGCCGGTGGGACGCTTCTGTGGCGCTCGCAGCCGGGAGCTGAAGGAGACCACCAGCGGCGGCGCCCGTAAGTTTGGCATGGTCTTCGCCCTGCTCGCGCTGATTATCTTCTTCCAGTGGCGCGCGCCTGGCGGCGTGCTGACCTCTAGCAATGCGCAGACCATGATCCTGGGGAACTCGTTCATTCTGGTGATGACGATGGGCATGGTGATGGTTATCATCGCCGGCCACATCGACCTATCGGTCGGATCGGTGGCCGCAACGGTGGGCACGCTGGTGGCCCTCGCCACCCACGAATCCACCGCCGTTATCAGCGGCTGGGGCTGGCCGCGGTGGGCCGGTGTGCTACTCGGCCTCGCCATCGGTTTATCCATCGGCGCCCTGCAAGGATTCCTGGTCGCATATGTGGGTATCCCCGGCTTCATCACCACGCTGGCCGGCATGATGATCTGGCGCGGCGTCGGCATGTGGATTTTAGCGGCCAATGGCTCCAACATCCCCGTGCCCTACGAGATGCGGTTCCTTGGCGGTGGTCACCTGCCCGACATCTGGAGCCGCTCGGTCTTCAACCTGAATGGCACCACGCTGATTCTCGGTGTTCTCGGCATCACCCTGGTTGTCTTAGGCGAGTTCCGCAAGCGCGCTACGGCCAAGCGGCTAGAGGGCAAAGCCCCGCTCCTGTGGATCTCTGCGACCCGAACCGGAATCTTTGTGGCGGTAATTGGCTACCTCACCTGGCTATTCGGCTCGGGCCGTGCCGGTACCGGCTTCCCCGTGCCCGGCGTAATCATTTTGGTACTCGCTGCCATCTACTGGTTCATCACCACCAAAACCATCAATGGCCGCAACGTCTATGCCGTCGGCGGCAACAAGCACGCCGCCGCCCTGTCCGGCGTGAACATCAAGCGCACCAACTTCCTGGTGATGATGAACATGTCGCTGCTGGCCTCGGTGGCCGCCATCATTTTCGTCTCTCGTTCCTGGCGCACTGGCCTAGCCGACGGTACCGGATGGGAATTGGACGTCATCGCCTCGGTGTTCATCGGTGGCGCCGCCGTCTCCGGCGGCGTCGGCACCGTGATCGGCTCCCTTATCGGCGGCATGGTGATGGTTGTGCTGAACAACGGCCTGATCCTGATGGGCGTGGGCACCGCCCAGACCAACATCATCAAGGGCGTCGTGTTGATTGCGGCCGTCGCCTTTGACGTCTACAACAAGGTGCAGGGTCGCCCATCCCTGATCGGAAAAATGATAGACGGCTTGCGCCCCAAGAAGGGCGACGAGGCAACCCTGCTCGACAAGGCGGCTCCGGTGGCCTGATTTCCCGCCGAAACCTGTTCCAAGTTCATTTAAAAGTCCCGGCCATTTGGCCACCAGACCCCGACTGACATCCAGTCGGCAAACCTCGGCCCCTCCGGCTGAAAGAAAGGCACACTCATGAAGAAGACGATTCGCTTAGTCGCCCTGGCAGCCACCGCGCTGCTCGGTGCTGCAACCCTGACCGGCTGTGGCGATGACAATGACAACGGTGGCGGCGACGCTGGCGGCGGTTTCCCAGCCGACGCACTGATTGGCGTCTCCTTGCCCCAGCAGACTTCGGAAAACTGGGTTCTTGCTGAGCGCCTGTTTGAAAACGGCCTGCGTGACGCCGGTTTCAGCTATGTTGTGCAATTTGCAAACGACGGCGTTACCGAGCAGCAGAACCAGATTGACGCCATGATCGAGCGGGGCGCCCGCGTCATCGTCATCGGCGCTATCGATGGCGCTCAGCTCGGTCCGCAGCTTGAACGCGCACACAGCGAGGGCATCCTCA
>Ga0131853_10004593_pt1 | contig 24749 bp, 22 predicted proteins | sample TergutLab28metaG_FD_92764 | JGI IMG/M metagenome (GOLD analysis project Ga0131853, IMG submission 92764) | Labiotermes labralis P1 segment gut microbial communities from Petit-Saut dam, French Guiana - Lab288 P1 (version 2) (version 2) | ecosystem: Host-associated > Arthropoda: Insects >...
CACAATAAACCTAAAAGGCCACCCCCACCCCCTAGCAATCCCCCAATCCGCCCTGGCAGACATAGCCGCCTCCTTCCAGCAAGCAGTGGTGGACGTGCTAGTAGACAAAACCCTAAAAGCCTGCCAGCAAATGGGCTATAAGCAAGTAGCCCTAGCCGGTGGCGTAGCCTGCAACCACGGCCTGCGCACAGGCCTGGAAGACGCCTGCAAAGCCAAAGGCCTGCCCCTATATATGCCGCCGCCGGTCTACTGCACAGACAATGCGGCAATGATAGCAACCCGGGGGCACTACCGCCTTATAGCCGGAAAAACAGACGGGCTAGAGCTTAATGCTTATCCCGGGCGGATGGTGAAGTAATACTATTTGGCAGCGTAATAATTGTCCTAGGCCCGCCAAAAGCGCCGCCAGTTACATCACCTACCAATGTTGCAATGCCTGTCTCCTGTGCGGCCCTTGCAGATATTTCAGCAGCCGAAAACATCATAGGGCCGGTAAGAAGCCATATGTTTCCCGGAAAAGTCACGCCATGCCCGAAATCTGGATAATGTGCTCTTGTCCTAAAAGTAGTTTGGATACGAAAACCATAATCCATGCGCTCCATGTCAGAAAGCTTTAAGTCAGGTATATCATAAGCCTCCAACATTTCTGCAATGGGGCGGATATTGGTATCCATAGAGCGCGGGCTGCCATCTACCGGAATAATAGGCGCAGCGGAACTAATGCGTGAGTACCGCATCCCATACTCCCCACCAGAAAGAAACACAAATCCCTCCATTGCAAATGTTCTGCCAATATTGGGCTCCAATATTGTGCGGTAGAAAAAGTCAGGTGTGCCCCCGCCATTAAATCTCAAATCAACAATTAAATGATCAAAATCTCTAATTTCATCATAGAAATTATAAATTTGACTTTCGTCACTACTCCATTGTGCCGACATCGGTGACATAAAAAAGCTATCTATTGCCAGATATGCAATGCGCCCTTCTTCAATAATACGTGTAGTTACATTATTTGAAAGTGCTTCATTTACATATGGGCTAAGCCGTAATATCTCAGAAGCATCCGCTGCTAGCAGGGATTGTAATCTTTCGCCTGCCAGCTCATATACACCACGCGCAATCAACCGGGCATATGTCCTGTCTTCCCGAATCTCTTGTTCTGTAAGCGCAGAAGCGCGGGCCGCCAAATCATGCGCCCAGCGCTCCTCATCCTGCACCCTGGTGGTATGCAGCAGTTCATACAAAGCCGCTACATGGGGCTCGCGCAACCGGGCAATGGCACTAAATGTATAAAACCGTCGCCATACAGCACCGGCAGGTTCGTTGAGTATGATGCTATATCTCTCTGGACTTATAACACTAAAGTGACCAATTCCCCATAATTCAGAATATTGACGAAAAAAAACATCAAAGAATTCATCGACAGTCATTTCCGGGTTAGCAAGGACAGCTTCCCTTATAGCGTCGATTACGGCGTAAATATCTACCCCACGCGCCCAATAAGCTACATCAAAGAGAGCAAAATTGTTTTGCATAACATATAGCATGTGGTCAAGGTCTTCGAGGAAGTGCTCTGTTGTAAGTAACAAAGGTGAGATATAAGCCGGAATTGATTCGCCATTATCCTCTGCAATAACATCTTCCGCTGCACTTTCTTCATCATAGATATATGGCTCAAGCTCAGTAGCCTCACTTGTTGCATCGTCCGCAGCTGTGTAGTAGTCTTCGCCTTCGTACACACCTCTTCCACATGATGCAAATGAAAATAGTATAGCCAAAACAACTAAACAGATTGCATTAGTTACTAGTATTTTTCTTAAGAAAGTAGTTTCCTTTACCTTATGCAACTTCACTATAAAACCACCTTCCATATTTATAAGCCCTACTCCACACTCCCAACCCCAGGCCTGTCGCTAGGCACAAACTTAAATATAACCGCAGCAGCAACAAACAATATTGCAATCCCTGCAATACCATAATGGGACTGCCCGGTAACCAGCGCAATAATCCCAAAAATAGCAGTGCCAAGCATAGATGCAAAGCGGCTGCACACATTATAAAAGCCGAAATATTCGTTGGATTTATCCTTGGGTATTATCCGGCCAAAATAGGCCCGGGAAAGGGCCTGTATACCCCCCTGGGCAGTACCCACCAGCATTGCCAATGCCCAAAACATTACCGTAAGGGTTGCAATATCCCTTGCCGGGTTCATAAACAAGGCAATCCCGCACACCACACAGTATGTGAAAATGGCTACATAAATCATAAACTTGGCCCCCAGCTTTTGGGATAGCTTCCCATACAGCACAGCAAAAGGCATAGCCACAAACTGGGTCACCAGCAGCACCATAAGGAGGGTAATTTCACTTAGCCCAATGTCCGTGCCATATGCAACAGCCATGCGGATGATAGACCCTACCCCGTCGCTGTACAGGAAAAACGCAACAAGAAAGATAAGTATATGCTTCTGGGTGGCGATTTCTTTGAATGTAGTCCAGATACGCACAAAGCTTTTTCTTACATATTGGGCCTCTTGCTCGCTGCCATATTGCTGGTGCACATTTTTGAAAAACGGCCCCATAAAGGCAAGCCACCACACCACCGCAATAATAAATGCAACCCGGTAGGCAAGCATGACATCCATATCAATCACACCAAGCTGTACCAGCAGCACCAGCGGTATGCTGATTATAAAAGGAAGGGCCCCGCCAATATAACCATAAGCGAAGCCCAAGCTGGAAATCCAATTCATTCTTTTGTTATCTGTAATGTCAATCAAAAACGCATCATAAATTTTTGTATTGCCTGCGTAGCCTATAGATGAAATTATAAACACAACCAAAATCACAGGCCATAAGCCCTCGGGTATAAAAGCCAGCCCAAAAGTGCCAGCAAGGCCCATTACCGCAAACAATGTAAACAGCATCTTCTTCTTGCCCTTGTAACCAGAAAGGGTGCCGATTATTGGGGCCAGCAAGCCTATAATAATCATGCCTATGGTGTTGCTTAAGGCAAAATAGGCTGTTGCCTCTGTACTGTCTATCCCGCTGCGCCGCGCGGCCTCAATAAAAAACATGGTAAAGATTACGGTCATTACAATCATTACATAGGACTGGCTGGCCCAGTCGTACAGCACCCAGCTAAACTCTTCCTTTGTAAGGCCGCTTTTGAAGGGAATCCAGGATTTTTTGGGTTTTTCTGCGGTTTCCATAATACGCTCCTTTTGACTCATACTAGTATCATTTTTGCGTATTATAGCATAGAAAGATTGGACTCATTTCACAAATTTAATATTAATAGGCCACAGAAAAAGCAAAAAAGGCGGGTTATCACGGATTGGGTCATAGTACAAACCCATCCCGGGATAATCCGCCTTTTCCGCAGCTATAGTTGTTGTCGTTTTTGGTAAAAGCGATCCCCCTACCCCAACTCCTCCAACCCCACACTATTTTCACAAAAATACTGCTGCACCTGCATTAATATTTCTTCCTGCCCGGTAATCTCCAAAATAAGGGAGCCTACCATGGTCCCCCCCACATTTTCAATGTTACCAGACAAAATAGACAGCTCAATGTCATAAAGCCGTATAACATCATGGATAAATGACTTGCGGGCAGCTTCCCCAATAAATATTGCCCGGAAGATGCGCCGCCGGGGCAAATCTTCCCCAAACCAATTATCATCTACATAATCCTTAGAGAAAAACCGCCTGGCCGTTGTCGTTTTGGGATTGGTTAGTACTTCCAGCACAGGGCCTTGCTCTATTATTTCCCCGCCTTCCATAACTGCCACATGGGTGCACAGCTCCTTTATTACATCCATCTCGTGGGTTATGACCAGGAAGGTCACGCCTGTACTTGCGCCGATGCTTTTAATCAGCGCCAATATGGACTTTGTAGTGTCTGGGTCCAGGGCAGACGTGGCCTCGTCGCATATTACAAGCTGGGGCTGGGTTGCAAGGGCGCGGGCAATGCCCACCCGCTGCTTTTGGCCGCCAGACAGGGTTGCGGGGTAGGCATCCTTTTTGTCGGTAAGGCCTACAAGCTCCAGCAGTTCCGTTACCCGGGCATCTATTTCCCCTTTGGGCTTACGGGCTATACGCAGTGGGAATGCAATGTTTTCGTGTACGGTAGAGTTCATAAGTAAGTTAAAATGCTGAAACACCAGGCCCATTTTCTTGCGGATTTCCCGCAGGCCCGCGCCCTTTAGTTTGGTAATGTCCGCGCCTTCGAATAAAATCTCCCCGGCATCGGCCTTCTCCAGGGCAGAAACACAACGGGCCAGTGATGTTTTCCCTGCCCCGCTAAGGCCTATAAAGCCGAAAATTTCGCCCTTATTTATCTCCACGCTTACATCCTTAAGGGCATGAAGGGGGCCTTGCTTTGTTGCATATGTTTTACTTAGGTTTTTTACCTGCAACATGGACTATAACATCCCCAAGGCAAGTTCCATCATTTGGGTGAAGGAGGTCTGCCGCTCTTCCGCAGACATGGCTTTGCCTGTGAATAATGTGTCCGAAATTGTACATATACATAGGGCGTTTTTGCCTGCAAGGGCAGCGTTGGTGTAAAGGGCAGCCCCTTCCATTTCCACAGCAAGTATGCCCAAGCGCTGCCACGCTTTGGCCCCGGCCAGGTCATCGTCTGTATAAAAAGCGTCTGTGGAGAGTATATTGCCAGGCACTAACGAAATGCCCATTTTTTCAGCAGAATCGCTAGCTTTTTTCATAAGGGCATATGATGCTGTGGGGGTAAAAAGCCCAGGTGCGCGGCCGCAAATTTCCCCATAATTAGAGTCTGTACAGGCACCGACGCCCATAACAATGTCGCCAAGGTCAAGATTAAGGGAGATTGCCCCCGCAGAACCTATGCGCACAATATTCTCCACACCATAGAAATTAAATAATTCGTAGGAATAGATACCCATAGACGGCATACCCATCCCGCTGCCCATGACCGATACAGGCTTACCTTTGTATGTGCCGGTATAGGCCAGCATCCCGCGCACTTCATTTACAAGGGCTGGGCTATCTAGATAGTTTTCCGCAATAAATTTGGCGCGAAGGGGGTCACCGGGCATAAATACGGTTTTGGCAAACTGGCCTTCATTTGCGGTGATATGGGGGGTTGGGATTTTCATAAAAATCGCTCCTTTTTAATGGGGCGCTGCCCTATATGCACTAATTTAAGAGCAAAACCGTGGGCTCCGCCCACACCCGCAAGCTTTTTGAAAAAAGCTTGACCAAAAACTTTAGCAGAAAACCGTGGGGCTAGCGCCCCACACCCCCTACCGTAGACATGGGATTTTTTAAGGTTTGTGTCATAAGTTAGTGCATATGGAGCGCTGCCCCAATCCCCGCCACGACACGGGGAAACCCCGCTCCGCTTCCTTCGGGGCGGGCTGCGCCTTTTTTTCATAAGAAATTACTGTTTTACAGAACGCTTGCATGGTATTATACGGCTTAGTTATTGTCAAATATGGCATATAAAAGGAGGCTGCTTATGAAAGTATTACTTATTTGCGATGATTTCCATCATCCAGGAGACATACCTATCCGCGGGATAGAGCCGCTAAAGGAAAAAGGCTTTGAGTTTGATGTACTGCAAGACCCCAGAGGGTTTGATTTCAACACCCTAAAGGACTACCCAGTAGTGATTTTATCCAAAAGCGATTATGTGGCTTTCCAACTAGATATCCCATGGAAGTCCGACGACGATGTGCAAACAGCCTTTATTGATTATGTAGAAAATGGCGGCGGGCTTCTGGTTTCCCATAGCGGCACAGTTGCAGGGAAACATAAACCAACCAAGCGGCTTGACGCCCTAGTAGGCTGCAGGTTTACCCGCCACCCAAACCAGTGCCCGGTAACAGTTGCGCCAATTAAGCCCCACCCCATAACCAAAGGCGTGGACATGTTTTGCGAAATAGACGAGCATTACTTTATTGATATTCTGGACCCAGATGTAAATGTATTCGCCGCTGCATATGCCCCGCCCCAAGGGGAAGAAAGCAAATACGAAACAGAATGGTATTTTAACAACCCCGGCGGCATTGTGACAGCAGGGTATACCCGCACCCAAGGCAAAGGCCGGGTTTGTGTGCTTCCCCCAGGGCATACAGTTGAAGTATGGCTGAATGGGGAGTTTCAGAAGATGCTGGCCAATGGGCTTATGTGGTGCGCTGGGGAGCTGTAATGAAAATGAAATACCGGATATACAATTGAGCATATTATAAATTGGAGCTGATAATTGTGGAAGTTGTTGTATCAAAGTGGGGTAATTCATCAGCAGTAAGACTTCCCAAGCCTTACCTAAAAAAGCTAGGGATTAAAGAAAACGACACAGTAAAGATTAGTATCCATGATAATGTAATTACCATTGAGAAGCCGCGCAAAATACGCACCATTCGCGAAATCGCATTATCTGAAACAGGGTTAAGCCTGGAAGAATATATGCAAAGTCACCCCTACGACAATTCTGATTACGTTGAGTTTGGCAGGCTAATAAAATCCCTAGTTTTTAGCACAGACATTGCCATAATACGAAATATTAATGCCGATGCTGTTGTGGCGGTGTACCCCTTTACGCCCCAGCCTATAATCTCCCATGCCCTAATCATGGCGTCGGATATCCCGGTATTTTGCGGTGTCGGCGGCGGCACAACCAGCGGAAACCGTGTGGTGCACCTGGCCTCTGACGCGGAATTTCAAGGGGCATTTGGGGTAGTGCTCAATTCCCCAACCCCCAACGATACCATAAAAAAAGTGCGGGAAGTGGTAGACATCCCCATAGTGATAACAGTCGTAAACGAATTTGATGATATCACCAGCCGCATAAAGTCTGGGGCAGCCATTTTAAATGTATCCGCCGCTTCAAGGACACCATGGCTTGTGGAAAAAATCAAAGCCGCAAACCCAGAAGCCGCCATAATAGCCACCGGCGGGCCAAGCGAACAATCAATTATTGACACCGTAAACGCAGGGGCAGACGCTATTACATGGACACCGCCAACTACTGGGGAGATTTTTAAAGGCTTAATGGCAAAATATCGGGATCAGGATGAGGTGTAGGCACATGACAAAAATCATCTTCGTAAGACATGGCGAGCCAGATTATACCGATGTACAAAGCAAAAACTACGCCGGTCACGGAACAAACTTCGCCCACCTAACCGAAGAGGGGATTAAACAGGCAGAGGATGTATCCCAGGACAAGAGATTAGATGGCGCTCAAATTATCATAGCGTCCCCCTACACAAGGGCATTGCAGACCGCAGCAATAATATCCAAAAACCGTAATCTTGATATAAAAGTAGAGCTGGACTTGCACGAATGGCATCCAGACTTAACATTTCAAAATTCTACCTACGAAGATATGAAGAAGGCCGACAAACTGTGCGCAGAAAATAAAGGCGTATGCCCCAAGGATTGCGAAGTAGCTTTTGAAAACTTTGAAGATGTGTTTCTGCGCGTAAAAAATACATTGCTAAAGTATAACGATTACAGCAAGGTGATTGTGGTTGCCCATGGGGTTGTTATACGCCAGTTTACAGATAACCCAAGCATCCCCTTTTGCGGTATAAGGGAGATTGATTTAGATGAAGGGTTTAAGTGGGTGGGGTTTGTGCCATTGCAAAATTAGGAATCAATTGAATATATATGCAATATTCGTAGGGGGCGGCGTCCCGGGGACGCCGCCCCCTACGCATATTTATTCATAATAACCTTAGCGTAACAGCTCCTTTTAACCCAACCCTTCCATCATAAGCGGGTGCACTTTCTTATATATCCCATCAAAATCAGAAACCGGCAGCGGGCTTTCCCCCAACCCGCACTCGATGGTAAACCCAGGCCGGTTAAACGCCTCAATAAACCAATCCCTGTAACCAGCATGGGAGGACTCGTCGGGGACATCTTCCAATTTGTAACCGCTTACTATGGATAACCGCCTAGCCAGCCCCTCTGCACCTGGGGGCATATAATCCCTGTACCGCCAATATATTTCCGCCCCCTGGGTGTGAAGGCTTAGTGTCATGGCAGGGTCAACCAATCTTGTGTAAGCAGCCATTGCCAGGCTTTCCGGCTCGCTAAGGGGCTTGGGCCCTACATAATCTCTTGGCCCGGGGGCAGTATATCCCCGGGCATATTTATGTGCCTTGGCCAATACCCAGCCGGCAGGGTAATTAGAATTTAAATCCACACCGCAGGCATTGGCCTTCCAGCCGTCATACCCTGTTCCCCCTGCTACCATTTCCACGCCGTCTGGGTTAACCATTGGCACTAAGTGCAAGGTGACGCGCTCGTACCAGGAGCTTTGGGGGCCTGGTTCGTTAGGCTGTTTGCCCCCCGCCCAGCTTTGCCACATAGGGTATATTTCCTTTGCGCAATCTTCCGCAAAGCGGGTAAGCAGTACCGCCGTAATCCACTCGTTGGCGTGGTGGGCAGCGTTGTACATATATGAAACAGGGCCATAGCCCAGTACTAATGAGTATATTGGATAGCCTTTCCGGCTGGTTCCTATAACTGTAACATCCATACATGGGTATTTAACAGCCAAGCAGGATACACATTCCTCAAAAACATCTGGTGTAAAAGGTATGTTTACAGGTACAATCGAAGACATAATATCTCTCCAAAAATATTTTCATACCATTCTATGTTGTGTATCAGAAAGGTTGCTTATGCCCTCTATAACCGAGGGTCAACAGGCTCGCTTTCCATTGCCAGCACCCCAAACACACACTCATGTACACGGTAAAGAGGTTCGTTCCGGGCAAAGCGCTCCAAAGCCTCCATCCCAAGGGCAAACTCGCTTAAAGCCATGCTGCGCTTCTTTGCCAAGGAGCGCTTTTTTAGGCGCGTAAGATTATCCCCAAGCAGATATTCCGGGCTATAAATAATCCGCAAATACTCCCGCCCCCGGCATTTTACAGCAGGCTGCAACAGCTCTTGCCCCTTGTGGGCAATAAAATCAAAAGGCTTAACCACCATGCCCTCACCCCCTGCGGCCGTCATTTCCTTCCACCACTCAATCCCGGATTCCATGCTTCTTTCATCCAGCAAGTCAACAACCATATACTTGGTTGCCATAAATACCGGGTCACTGGCTGTCATGTATTTGGCGATATTCTCCATATGCCAGGCATGGCTTTTGTCATTCCATGCCTTACCCTCGGTGGCAAGGATATGGAAAGGCGCAACCCTGTAATCATCAAGGCTTTTTACATCCCAGCAATAACGCCGGTATGCGTCTGTATATAAATTAAGTGCATCGGCCCGGGCCTGATAACTGGCCAATACCCCAGTCAAATCCACCCCAGACTGGGTTTCCGCGCCGTTTATTGCCCCAATCCCTTTGCCAATGGCATCAACAACACAAGCCAGCCCGCTGCGCCCAGCACGGCCTACTGGGGCATACTGTTCCTCCAGCAGCTTCATAGCCTTTGCCGACCAGGGCATAATTTCTGTGTCCAGGCATACCCAGTCTGTTTTAAAATCATCCCAAAACCCAGACCCGGTCAGCGCTGCTTGAAGCCTGGCTAATATCCCCTGCTCTGTGGTGGTATCATCAAAAAAGTGCCGCCCGGTTCTTGTGTAAACAATGCCAAAGCTCTCATCTCTTACCTTAAACCGCCGGGCTGCTGTTTCCCTATCTTTGCACAGTACAATAACCGCCCGGGAGCCCATATGCTTTTCTTCGCATACAACTTTGCCCACGCCCCGGGTTTTATAGTATTCAAAAGCCTCTGTTGGGTATTCCAGGTAATCCTCCAACTTGCTAACCTCGCAGGGGGACATTGTTGGGGGCAGGTAAATCAGCCAATGAGGGTCTGCGGCAAAGCGGCTCATTATCTCAAGGGCTGCAATTGAATTTTCGGCATTTATTTTTATGCTGTGGCGTAAGCGGGTAGAAAGGTGCCTTGCCCCAGGGGAACCAGTGTTTCCAACCGGCCCAAGCACGTCTTCTATGCTTAAGGTATCGTCGCTTTCCATGGGCTTATCCAGGAAGGGCTTTGCCGGTGGGTAGTATTCCTGCTTTGCGTCAACCTGCACAACATCTTTTTCGGGATAGCGGAAGGCGGTTAGCTTGCCGCCAAACACACAGCCTGTGTCTATGCAGAAGGTGTTGTTTACCCCTTCCACACTGGGTGTTGGTGTGTGGCCATACACTACCATTGCCTTGCCCCGGTATTCATTGGCCCAAGGCAGGCGCACAGGCAGGCCATATTCATCGGTTTCCCCGGTGGTATCACCATATAAACAAAAATCCCGGACACGCCCGCTGCCCCGGCCTTGATATTTTTCTGTCAGCCCTGCGTGGGCAACCACCAGCTTGCCGTCATCAAATACATAGTGGCTTATAAGGCCATCCAGGAAAGCCTGCACTTCTGCTTTAAAATCATCACTTTGGGCAGCCAGCTGCTCCACTGTTTTGCTAAGCCCATGGGAAAGCTGCACATTGGAGCCCCGCAAGTACCTTTGCAATTTTGCGTCATGGTTGCCGATAACGGCGTAAGCCCCGCCAGAAATGACCATATTCATTACAAGACGCAGCACTTCAATATTGTTTGGCCCCCTGTCGCACAAATCCCCTAAAAATACTCCCTTACGGCCTTGGGGCGGGGTGGCGGCACAGCCTTCTTTATCTACTGTATACCCCAGCTTCTCCAGCAGCTGGCAAAGTTCGTCATAGCAGCCATGTACATCCCCAATAATGTCAAAGGGGCCTTTTTCACTTTTTTTGTTATTCCATAGGGGCGTGCGGACAATTTCCAAGTTTGCAATATCCTCTTCACTTTTAAACACATGCACAAAGCGGAAGCCCTCTTTTTGCAGATGCCTAAGTGACCGGCGCAGCTGCTCCCCTTGCCGGGTTATTACATGGCCGCCGAAGCTACGGTCTGGGCGGTTGTCATTACGTTCTTTACATAGTTTTTCCGGTATATCCAGCACAAGGGCTACGGCGTGGCAGTTTTGCTCTTTTGCAAGACGCAAGACTTGAGCGCGCGCTTCTTTTTGCACATTTGTGGCATCTATAACCGTAAGCAGCCCAAGGTTTAAGCGCTGGTTGGCAATATAGTACAGGGTATCAAAGGTCTGCTGATTTACGGTCAGGTTATTTTCATCATCGGAAATAAGGGCACGGATATAATCAGAAGACAATACCTCTGTAGGCTTAAAAAATTGCTTTGCAAATGTGGATTTACCGCTGCCGCTTACCCCTATAAGGGCCACCACAGCCAGCTCGGGAATTTCTATCCGCATATCTTAAACACCCCCATCTGTGTTGGCGCGCCGTGGGTTTCATCTGGTTCGCCTATTTCTGAAAACTGTACTGTATATCCAAATTTACGGGCTGTTTCATTGGCCCAGGCACGGAATTCTTCCCGGGTCCACTCGAAGCGGTGGTCACCATGGCGCACCTGGTCTATTAGGCCATAAATAGCGTTGTACTCCTTGTTCGGCGTGGTAAGCACCACCACCGGGGGCCGCGCAAACTCGAACAATACCCGCTGGAAGGCGGTAAGACGCGGTATGTCCATATGCTCTATTACTTCTATAACACAGGCGGCATCATAACCTGCGAATCTGGAATCTTTATAGGTTAGCGCCCCTTGGAACAACTGCACCCGCTGTTGCAGGCTGTCCCCGGCCTGGTCTAACCTTAATTTTTCACCAGCCCGTTTTAAGGCAACATGGGATACATCTACCCCGGTAATATTGGTAAATTGCCGGTCTTTTATAAGCTGCATTATCAAATTTCCTTCCCCGCAGCCTATGTCGATAATACGCTTTGCCTCGTGGCTTTTAAGTGCCGCAACCACACTGCCTAAACGCTGGGCATTTAGGTTTAGTGTTTTTTCCGGCTTTGCCTCTTTTTCGACAGGCTCGCCAGTTGAGCCAGGTAATGCTTCATTTTCACCAGCCAACCGCTCATATGCCATGTTTACAAGGGAGCGGCGGCGGTTCAAGTACCTGCCTGTGATATATGTTTTTTCCGGATGGGTTGGCAGCCAGTCTTCGCCATTGCGCAGCAGCTTTTCCACTTCGTCTGGCCCTACCCAGTAGTGCTTTTGCCTGTCGAACACGGGGATTAGCACATATAGGTGCCTTAACAAATCCCGCAAGCGGACATTACCACTTATGGTTAGGTTCACATATTTGCTTTCACCCCAGGAAGGGAAATTTTCGTCGGTTACAAAAGTCTCGTAGGCTACGCTATAGCCTAGGGGCTCGAAGACGCTGGCCAGCTTGTCCTGCTCTCCCCGGCAGGGCAGCATGGTTATTGCGGCGGTTAAGTTTAGGGCGGAATCAGATAATTCCTGGTGGGCATCTGCCCGGCCGGTCATTGCGGTACCAAATACTTTTGAAATAGCCGTGCTTAAAAAAGACGACGATACATAGGGCCGGTCATTGACATAATCAAATATGCCCCGGCTTGAAGAGTCTGCCTTGCCCCGGGCCAGATCTATGGGGTTTATGTCCAGCAGCAATGCAGCTGTGGTTTCGCCATCAGAGATTTGGGGGTAAAAGACATATGCGTTTCCATGATTAAGTTCGAAAAGCTGGGGGCGGTATGGGTTTTTGTATAGCAGGTAACTTAGGTTTGTGGTGTCTTGGCCGGTGTAGGTTATTGTTAGTAGCATTTGGTCACTTCCTTTTTATTATCTTTCTTGCAAATTTTCTTGTTTCATCATAAGAATCATGGAGGCACTCTTCAAGAATTTTTTCGCTTAAAACGCGGCTCTTCCACATTGATTCAACAATACCCCACCTGCAAAAGCCGCACGGGCCATTCCTGTACACATGTTCCAAAATATCACCGCAATTTTTTGAGCGGTGCTTTGTGTAAATTGATTGGATATTCATCTGCGTTTCATGGGTCACTTTCCTTGATGATAGTATTTGCCTGCGGATAAGCGGTTCATCTTGTTTACACCAATTTTCTTTAAGCAATGGCAGGCCAGCATCTATATTGCCCGCTGCAATAAATTTTATTGCCAAGTCATGAACCCGGTGGTCTTTTATGCGCTCTAATGCACTAAGTGCATTATTTTGAAGCTGCTCACAACCGCTTTCTGCATATTCCAGCAACCCGCTTATATCTCCCGGGAAATCCCTATAACGAAATACACGCAGCATTTTTGCCCGTTCTTCATCAGATTGCGCAGCTGTGATTATAGAGGCTAGCTCAACAAAGTCTTCCTCAGTCCCTTGCCGGGAAAACCGCATAGCAATCATGTTCATACGGGTGCGCGATTCTTTATCATACTCCATAGCTTGGGCAATATAGCTTTCAAGGGTAACATTTAGTTCGGCGCGCTGGCTGGCGTTGGCTTTTCTGGTTTTCTCCAGGCTATTAACAGCATCTGCAAAGGCTTTAATCTCTTCAGATTTTTGCGAAGCTTCACTTAAATACTTAGCAATACGGCCTTCGCCAAAGAGGTTTTCGCAATGCCCATAAAACCAGTCATAGGCACTGCAGGCGTCATCTTTCCGCTTTAATATAATGCTGCCAACATCCGCGGCACACCCCTTAAAAGCTGCCCATTTACCAGCATCTACAGCACAAATCATCAGATATTCAAACTGCTCGCGTTCGCAATATTTAAATGGAAATGACCTTTGCCTTAAAAGTTGGTTATACAGGCTTTGGTATTTTGTTTTAAGGGCTGCCCTTGCTTTTCCGCTTCCATCGTACATGTAGTTGCACAATATATCACATAATTGCTGAAACAAGTGGTGTTCTAGCCTTTTTGTGAAGGCATCAATTATTGTGCCTTCAAAATCATCTTTTGCGCCAAGGGCGCAAATTGCTGAATATAGATAATTGCCTTTTGTCCCTTCAGACTGGGGATCGTAGCCAATATCTTTTAGGCAGCAGCGCAATACAATATCTTTATATTGGCAGGGATTATGGGTTGCTTCTATTTCAATAACCGCACTTCCCAATCCTCTGCGAAGATCGCGCAAAAATTCCTTTTGGGTCATTTGCCACCCTCTTTTTTGGGAATTATAGCAAGGGGTCATGGAAAAACCAAATGGTTTTCTCATTTTGGTCAAAGGTTTTATTCCACCCCCGCCCTACATATACATATATAGCCGATTAAATCCAAAACAGGCCTGAGGCGGCGAGGATTTATGCCACAAGCCAAGGAAGTATCGACGACGCAGGCCAAGAAGGCCCGCGAGGAAATGCTGACGCGGGATTGTGGCATAAAGACCGACGCATCAGGCTTGTTTTGGGTTTAATCGGCTATAACAAAAAAGAGGTGAAAAAATAATGCCACGGAAAAAAATATCTAACCGGCTGCTTATAATCCTGGCCGTAACAGCCACCAGCCTAGCCCTGCTGCTAGGCGCAATGGCAGCAAACCCACCCAACCCAACGGGTAGCATCTATAGCAATATGTACATACATAACATCCCGGTAGGGGGGCTTACTACAGAAGAAGCGGAAGCAGCACTAATGCAGCACTTCCAAACCAACTTGGACGAAGTCACAATAACCTTTACCCACGGCAGCCAGGAGGTTTACCAGCTAAACTACAGAAATATGGGCATAATGCTGGATTTTACAAGTGCGGTACAGGCCGCGCGGGAATACAGCACACGCCGCAACCTGCCATCCAGGGTAGCCCGCCTGCTTGGCCGCCCCCACAATGTAACCCTGTCCCCTACCCTAAGATATGACGAAGGGCGGATAGCCTCACGGCTGCATGATATTGCAAATAAACTTCAAACCCCGCCAAAAAACGCAAGCTTTGTATACGAAAACGGCCAGCTAACAACCCTGCCAGCCCACGATGGAATCACCGTAGACATAGAATCCGCAACTACACAGCTAAGCGAAATGATTGCTTCCATGGAGGGGGGCAATATAGAGCTTATAACCAGCGCAACGCCGCCCCGCTATACAGAGGCAGACCTGCAATTTAATATGTCAAGCCTTGGGGCATATTCCACAGAAATTACTGCGGGCATCCAAGACCCCCGGGTGCGCAATGTAAGCCGCGCCTCCCAGCGCATCCATAATCAAATGCTATACCCAGGGGATGTTTTTTCTGCCAGCGCGCTAATGGGCACCCACCTGCCAGGCAGCGGCTACGAAGCGGCAATTGTACTGGTAAGGGGCGAACCTGTAGAAGATATTGGCGGCGGTATTTGCCAAGTTGTAACAACCCTGTACAATGCGGTACTTCTTGCAGAGCTTACAGTTATACAGCGCCACAACCACTCCGCAAGGGTAAGCTATGCGGAATTTGGCTTCGACGCAACAATCGCCGGGGATTATTATGACCTAAAGTTTAAAAACACCACATCCCACCCCATACTAATCACCAGCCGCCTAGCCGCAAACGCCCTATATGTAAGCATACATGGGTACGAGCACCGCCCCCCCAACCGCTCAGTACAGTTTTCCAGCCGCAGGGTTGATGTAATCCACCCCGAGCCATATAAAGAGGTAGTAGACGCAAGTCTAGCCCCCGGGGAGAGGGTAGTAACCCTGGAAGCGCAGATGGGATATAAATATGAAGTGTTTAAGCATGTATATGTAGATGGCCGCGAAGTGGAAGAAGTAAAAGTAAGCACTTCATCTTACCGCCCGCTGCAAGGGATTGTAAGCATTGGGCAGGATGGGTAGGGCAATCTTCGTATTGTAATATATTCGTAAGACTATAAAAATTAAAAATCCTTAGACCATTGGGCCGGGAAAATTGGCAAAAATACTTAGTTTATTACAAACCCGGCCCACAACTTTGCAATAGACCCCTGTGACAGCGTACGTTGACACTATATCTCAAGTAGAGTAAACTCCAACAAGCGCTTAGGCGCTAAAATTGGAGGTGTAGTAGAGATGATTCATGTGGCAGTAGCTATTGCAATCGCTGCCGCTGTAGCTGTTATCTGTGGAGTAATTGGTTTTTTCCTCGGTATTGTCCATAGGAAAAGAATCGCTGAGTCTACTGTAGGCTCTGCCGAAATACAAGCTAAAAATCTAGTCGAAGAAGCCAAACGTACCGCCGAGTCGCGGGCCAAGGAGATGCTTCTTGAAGCCAAAGAAGAAAGCATCCGCACAAAAAACGAGGCTGACAGAGATGCGAAAGAGCGCAGAAACGAGTTGCAGCGTTTAGAAAAACGCTTGTTACAAAAAGAAGAAGTATTGGACAGAAAACTGGAAAATCACGAGAAGAAGGAAAATCAGCTTCAAAAGCAAAAAGAGAAACTGGAAGTAAAAGAGCAAGAAGTATCCCAAGCATTATCCCAGCAACATCAAGAGCTGGAGCGCATTGCAGGTCTAACCTCTGACGAGGCAAAGAAAAGCCTAATAGCAATAATAGAGCATGACGCAAGGATAGAATCGGCAAAAATGGTAAGGGAAATTGAAGCCACTGCCAAAGCAGAAGCAGACAAAAAAGTCCAGGAGATACTGTCATCGGCAGTACAGCGCTGCGCTGTAGACCACATAGCTGAGACAACAGTATCTGTAGTAAGCCTGCCAAGCGACGAGATGAAGGGCCGCATAATAGGAAGGGAAGGCCGCAATATCCGGGCACTGGAATCCCTAACCGGTATAGACCTTATTATCGACGACACACCGGAAGCGGTAATACTATCCGGCTTTGACCCAATGCGCCGGGAAATTGCCCGCATTGCCCTAGAAAAGCTGATTGTGGATGGCCGCGTACACCCCGCCCGCATAGAAGAAATGGTGGAAAAAGCAAAGAAAGAAGTGGACTCCCAAATCAAAGAAGAAGGGGAATCCGCCACCTTTGAAACCGGTGTACATGGTGTACATCCAGAGCTTGTGCGCCTGCTAGGCAAGATGAAATTCCGCACAAGTTATGGGCAAAACGTGCTAAAGCACTCTATAGAGGTGGCATACCTAAGCGGTATAATCGCTGGGGAGCTGGGTGTGGACGTTACCCTAGCCAAGCGAGCCGGGCTTTTGCACGATATCGGCAAATCTGTTGACCATGATGTAGAAGGCAGCCACATATCTATCGGCGCCGCCCTATGCCGGAAGTATAAGGAATCTGCAATAATTGTAAACGCGGTAGAAGCCCATCATGGTGATGTAGAACCTGATACAATAATCGCGGTAATAGTACAGATGGCAGACGCGATTTCTGGCGCAAGGCCTGGCGCAAGACGGGAAACTCTTGAGTCATATATCAAACGCCTGCAAAACCTGGAGGCAATCGCCGACAGCTTTAAGGGCGTAGAAAAATCCTTTGCAATACAAGCCGGGCGCGAGCTGCGGATTGTGATACTGCCAGATGAAGTAAACGACGCAACCCTGACCCTCCTTGCGAAGGATATAGCAAAACGCATAGAAGACGAACTAGAATATCCCGGTCAGATAAAGCTAAGCCTGATACGGGAAACCCGCGCAATAGAATACGCGAAGTAAAAAACGCAAATGCCCCTTCAAAACCTATCTCAAAGCGGTGGGTTTTGAAGGGGCATTTGTGTATAGTTGTTTGAGTGTGCTGTAAATGGCGGAAATAACCCTGTCACTTTCCATGTTGCCACTTACCAAAGGTTAGTCAATTGCAAATGGTAGTCATATAAGGATATAATGTGAACATTGAAAAGGAGAGAGTGCAAATGCCACACATTCAGGTTAGACCTTCAAAGGATTTGCGAAATCATTACAGGGACATTGCTAATATCGCAAAAAAGAGCAACCCAGTAATCATCACTAGCCATGGTAGGGGTGATACCGTTCTAATTAGTATGGACGATTATGCAAAATATGAGGACTACTTACAGCACCAATATATTATTAACGAGCTCAAAAGAGCAGAACAGGAGGCGGCAGACCCTAACACTGAATGGTACACCCATGATGATGTGTGGAATGAAATTTGGGAGCGGAGAAGGCAAAATGTATAACATTAAATACATGCACGGTGCAAGACAAAATTTGCTCGAAATTGAAAAAAACCTTGATACAAAGGATACACGAATCACCGATAAAATTCTGGAAGCCATAAACGAACGTATACAATCATTGCATGAAATGCCTATGCGTTATCCAGCATATCCGCACAATCCAAAGTACAGATGGACAGGCATTCACAATTATATGATATTTTACAAAATAGTTGGCGACAATCTGATTGAAGTACATAGGATATTGCACGGCGCACGAGACCTTGAAAGTTTAATATCTGGATTGTAATTAAATGGCGGACTTATGTACCAACGAGTGTGGTACGTGCGAAAAATTTACCTTAGATGAATAAGGAGCTATCGCGTGGATAAGACAGCATTTACTCAAGCACTAACTAATAATTCCCTCGAAGAAATAATGAAAGTGCCGAAAAGCGATTTGCACAATCACGCTGGGCGTGGTGGCAATCCTTCCTATATCGAAAAGATGTTAAATATAAAAATGGCTAGATTGACCGAACCACTAACTTTCTTGTCAGAAATGCAGGGGTGGTTTAACGAGAATGTAAAAAACCATTTCCCTGATAAAAACGGATATATTCAAAGGGTTGCCGCTTCTTTCATGCAAGCAAAATCAGATAATATTTCGGTTTTAGCATTGAGTTATGGCATTGATGAAGTTTTTTGGTTAGGTGGATTAGATATTTTTATCGCTGTTATGGACGGACTGCGTAAAGCCTTTGCACCAGAAATCAAGTTTGTGCCAGACTTAGCCCTGTCAAACTCAAGCGGCTTTAATAAACTTGATGAAATATTTAATACAAACTGGTTCAAAGGCATTGACATAATCAATTATTGGAACAATATGTCAATGGGTGATATGAAAGCAGTATGTCGTAAGGCTCATAATCATGGTCTAATAGCAAAAGCCCATGTTGGTGAATTTGGCGGTGCAGATGATGTTATGCGTTACGCAGAGGAGTTGGAACTCGACCAAATCCAACACGGCATAGCAGCGGCTGAATCTCCGCAGATTATGAACTGGCTGGCTAAAAATAAGATACAGTTAAACATCTGCCCCACAAGCAATATTCTGTTGAGCAATACAATAAGCTACAAAACCCACCAAATTAGAACTTTGTTTGCTTACGGTGTTCCTGTCACAATAAATACTGATGATTTGTTAATATTTGATTCTACTGCGTCTCAAGAATATTTGAATTTATACAATGCAGGGACGATGACTGCTGATGAGTTAAATGAAATCCGTGAAACTGGCTTGATGTCAGCAAATTTATAACTTAACGAAGTTTGCATTGGTCGCGTTATTTCCACCCTTTACAGAATACACCCTATAGATTATAGCTATACACTATAACGCACCCTAAGTAAGGAGCACAATATGGAAGATTTTAAATTTGACGTACAACTGCTAATTGAAGGGCACGAGTTGTCAGAGGATCAAACATTTGATTATATTGCAGGGAATATTAAGGGTGACAGCCTACTCTCTGTTGGGGATGAATCTCTTCTTAAGATTCATTACCATACAAATGAGCCATGGCAGGTGATTGAGTATTGTGCTTCCCTTGGGGATATCCACGATATCATTGTGGAAAATATGGAGCGGCAAGCCAATGGGCTGCAAGGGTAGAGCGTGTTAATAAAAGGTAAATTTCATTATTAAAACACAACAGCCTCGTTATCCCAGCCTTGTACGGGATCTCATAATCTATTGCAAAGGAGTGGAGATCCCGGCTCAAGGCCGGGATGACGAAATTATAGTTTTCGCTAATTTTATAGAAATTTGATTTCCATGCCATAAATCTTTAACCGGTTAACATTAGTTAGATGGCCACAAAAAAAGCAGAAAAGGCAGATAAGCACAGATAAAAATATTTAATATCTGTGCTTATCTGCCTTTTTCGCTTTTTCTGTGGCTCACTATTTACAGCTTTTTAATTCTCTATGTCTACCCAAGCTTTTCCTCAAAGCTATCGCATTCGGTATCGCATTTTTCGTGAGGTACCGGTGTGCTGTTTCCTACCATGATATCTGTAAGGCTGCAGCAATGAGTAGGCTCGTCATTGTACTTACAACGGCTTACATTGCACTTGATGTGTGAATTTGCTGGCATATTTTATCTCCTTTCTTACTAGTTTAATTTTATTCTGCCCCAGCTGGGCAAATATATTCTAAGACGCCTATGTTATCTATTACGACTTTGGATAACATAGGCGTTTTTTATTGTATGATTTCTGCAATTGGGTTATAGTCATCGCAAATACTTAAAGAGGTGCATTATGGACTTAAAAAACTATGTACGCGACATTCCTGATTTTCCAATACCAGGTATATTGTTTAGGGATATTACAACCGTGCTGAAAGACCCAGCAGCCCTGGTTAAGGCTGTGGATTCAATGGTAAACTTGCTGGATGGTTTGGAGTTTGACACAGTACTTGGGCCAGAGTCCCGTGGGTTTATATTTGGCATGCCAATGGCCTATAAGCTTGGCAAGGGCTTTGTACCCATACGCAAAGCAGGCAAACTGCCAGGGGAAGTTGCCCAGCGTGAGTATGCCCTAGAATATGGGACAGCAATAATCGAGGTGCATAAGGATGCCATCGTACCTGGGCACAGGTATATCATTGCCGATGATTTACTTGCCACCGGCGGCACAGCCAAGGCCACCGCGGACTTGGTTACAGAAATGGGGGGGACGGTTGTTTCTACCCTGTTTTTTATAGAGCTTGCGGGGCTTAACGGCCGGGATGTTATGGCAGGGTATGATGTACGCTCTTTGTTGGTGTACTAAATTACTAATCTCAACAAGAAAGGTGAAAACATGAGCGAACTAAACCGCACCTACGACCCTTCCCGCGAGGAAGGAATCTACACCCGCTGGCTGGAGAAAGGCTATTTTAAAGCCAAACCCAACCCAGACAAAAAGCCTTACACAATAATGATTCCACCCCCCAATATCACAGACAAACTACATGTAGGCCATGCCTTAAACAATACCATCCAAGATATACTAATCCGCGCAAAGCGTATGCAAGGCTATGAAGCCTTATGGCTGCCAGGCACAGACCATGCCGCAATCTCTACAGAAGTACAGGTAATTAAAGCCCTGGCCAAGGAAGGAATAACCAAAGACGACTTGGGCCGTGAAGCCTTTCTGGAAAGAGTGTGGGAATGGCAAAAAGAATATGGCGGCACAATAGTAAACCAACTGAAAAAATTAGGCTCTTCCTGTGACTGGGAACGGGAACGTTTCACAATGGACGAAGGCCTGTCTGACGCAGTGTTGGAAGCCTTTGTGCGCCTATACAGCGAAGGAAAGATATACCGGGGCGAGCGGCTGATTAACTGGTGCATAAAATGCCAGACAACTATATCTGACGCGGAAGTAGAGCATGAAGATGGTGAAGGGCAACTTTATCATTTTAAATACCCTATCACCGATAGCGATGGCTTTATAGCCTTTGCCACAACCCGCCCAGAAACAATGCTAGGGGATACCGCAATCGCTGTCCACCCAGAAGATGAGCGCTATACAAACCTTATTGGCAAATATGTAACCGTACCCATGGTAAACCGCCAAATCCCAATAGTGGCCGATTCCTATGTAGACCCAGAATACGGCACCGGTGCTGTAAAAGTTACCCCCGCCCATGACCCTAATGACTTTGAAATAGGCCAGCGCCACAACCTGCCAATAATAAATGTAATGAACGATGACGGCACAATCAATGAAACTGGCGCACACTACAATGGCCTCACCAGGGAAGCCGCCCGCAAAAAAATTGTAGAAGAAATGACTACCCTAGGCCTGTATATCAAAACCGAGACAATAACCCACGCCAAAGGCACCCACGACCGCTGCAGTGTAATAGTGGAGCCTCTAATCAAGCTGCAATGGTTCCTTAAAATGGACGAGCTTTCCAAGCCAGCACTGGAGGCTTATACATCTGGCAAGCTGAATTTTCACAAAGGGCGCCACGGCAAGGTATATCAACACTGGCTTGAGATTATCCGTGACTGGTGTATCTCCCGGCAAATATGGTGGGGCCACCGCATCCCGGCATATTATTGCCCCCAGGGGCACATAACCGTTGGCAAAACCGCGCCAACAGCCTGCGCTACATGTGGCGACACAACCCTAAGGCAGGATGAAGATACCCTGGACACATGGTTCTCTTCCGCCCTATGGCCATTTTCCACATTGGGATGGCCCAGCAAAACACCGGATTTGGATTATTTTTACCCCACAAATGTGCTGGTGACCGGCCAGGACATAATCTTCTTTTGGGTAGTGCGCATGATGTTTATGGGCTACAAATTTACAGGCAGCGCGCCCTTTACCGATGTATTTATCAATGGGCTGGTGCGTGATGAAAACGGAATAAAAATGTCCAAAACCCTGGGCAATGGGATAGACCCTCTGGATGTGGTAAATAAGTTTGGGGCAGATGTACTGCGGCTTACCTTCGCAAGCAACTCCCCAGAGAATGACTCCCGCTTCCACTGGGAAAGAGTAGAGTTTTGCCGCAATTTCATGAATAAATTGTGGAACGCCACCCGTTTTGTGCTGATGAATATTGAATCACCAATACAAACCCCAAGTGCGGAAGCAAGCCCAACCCTGGAAACAGAGGACCGCTGGATACTTTCCAGGGTAAACGAGCTTACCAAGGAAGTAACCGCCAAGATAGACTCCTATGACTTGGGCATGGCAGCCCAAAAAATAATAGACTTTATATGGGACGAATTTTGCGATTGGTATGTAGAAATTGTTAAACCACGCCTATATGGCCAAAAAGCTACTGATGGATCCATGGGGGGCACAGATTCTGAATGGGCAGCAAAGTCTACCCTATGTACCGTGCTAATGCAGGCACTTAAGCTGCTGCACCCTATTGCCCCCTTTATAACCGAGGATTTATTCCTTGCAATACAGGAAAATGGCATGACACCCCCAGAGGGCAAGCAGGAAACAATAATGCTGGCCCCCTGGCCGGAATATAAAGAAGCCCTAACAGACCTGGCTGCTGAAAAAGATATAGAAGCCGTAAAGGAAGCTGTACGTGCCATTCGCAATATCCGGGCCGAAAAGCAAGTCCCCCCATCCCAAAAAATAAATGTAATAATCCAACCTGCAAGTAGTGACGCGGAAATATTATTTAAAAGAAGCACCCACTTTATTGCCGCCCTTGCAGGCGCGCTGTCGGTTACTGTGGAAAATGACCCTAATGGGGCGCAAACAAAGCGGGATAAAACCCGTGATGTAGTTTTTGCAGCCATCTCCAATGCCGAAGTATATGTACCCCTGGAAGTGGATATAGAAAAAGAAAAAGCCCGCCTAACCAAGGAGCAGCAAAAGCTAGTGCAAGAGCTGGCCCGTGTAGACGGCAAGCTAAGTAACCAAGGCTTTATGGCCAAAGCCCCAGAAAGCCTTGTTGCCGAAGAACGGGAAAAACGGGAGAAGTTTGCGGCAATGCTGGCCAAGATTGAGGCAGAGCTTGGAGCGCTGTGAATATGGTGGATGTGAATTTATTCCACCAATATTAGTGGGTTAAAGATTTATGATATATATGGTATGCCGTAGGGACCCTTGCTGCGCTAATGGCATAAAGCTAAGACATTTATCCCAGTGTGTTGCGCAAATTTATAGATAATAGACCACAGAAAAAGCGGAAAAGGCAGGATTTTCACAGATAAAATATTTATAATCTGTGTTAATCTGCTTTTTCCGCTTTTTCTGTGGCCTATTGGCGGTAGCGGCAACAGGCCCTAGCACAACAGTAATGTTCAACTCTATTCCATTGATCTATGCCTCACTAATACTTACATATATATTCCCATCCTGCACAAGGCTGTGAATCACCACTGCAAAGGGCTTTTCATTCTTAAATTTAAAATCTATTCCCCCATAAGATGTTGCCGCCTCTTCTCCTTCTTGTGCATATGACACAGGGCGGGAATGGTCGTGACGCTCTGTTATGGTCATACCGGCTTCATCTGCTGCTATGCTTAGGGTGGTGGATACTTGGCACACGCCGCCGCCGAAGCCTTTTTCCTTCTCCCCATCAACATAAATTATGCTTTCTTTGTACCCCCGTCTTTCTATTGTGGGGCCCACAGTTTGGTTGTAGGAGAATGTTTCCCCTGGCTGTACTACATGCCCATTAATTGAGCTGCTGGCTTGGGCAATATTGGTGCGGCGGTTGTCGTCGCTTGCGTCAAATTCTGTTTTGTGGCTGGCTAACTGGCGCTTGTTGGCAAGTTCTGCTGTGGATGCGGCGTTATTTGTGGGCGCTGGGGCCTGGCTTGTTGGCTGTGGTGTAGGGTTTGCAGGCGGCGGTGTTACCGCAACAGGGGTTGGGATAAATCCCTGTTTCATCTCTATTGGCGGTATTTTGCTTTCATGTGTATATGGGGGCTGCGGTTGGCTTCGCCCTGGGGCAGCCCGGCTGGGTGAAATGGGCTGGGGTGTGGGCAGCTGCAACTGGTCTGGCCTGGGTGTAGGCCTGTGGCGCACAGTGTTCCTTGACATGCTGCGGCGGCTTACCCTGCGCTCGTAAGGTACTGGTGCCGGCGGGTTTATGCTGCCTTCCCGGTAATAATCCCCATAGCTGCCACAGGCAGATATTGCAATAATAAAAATAGCAGATAAAAATAAATACAATCTCTTCTTTGTGGTCATTTTAAGTCCTCCTTCGAGATTAATACTAATCTCAGTTAAAAAGTTAAATCCAGTGCGAGGATTTTTGTCACAAGCCAAGGAAGTGCCGACGACGCGGGCCAAGAAGGCCCGCTAGAAGGTGCTGACGCAGGATTGTGGCAAAA
>Ga0131853_10004594_pt1 | contig 24748 bp, 16 predicted proteins | sample TergutLab28metaG_FD_92764 | JGI IMG/M metagenome (GOLD analysis project Ga0131853, IMG submission 92764) | Labiotermes labralis P1 segment gut microbial communities from Petit-Saut dam, French Guiana - Lab288 P1 (version 2) (version 2) | ecosystem: Host-associated > Arthropoda: Insects >...
CTTAATTCAAATTACTTCTTACCAGGGAATTTTTTTCTTGAAAGAAAGGGGGCAGCACCCACAAAAGACGGGGGTGTGTGTGTGTGTGTGTGTGGGGGGGGGGGGGGGACACTCTTATTTTTATTTAAAAAGGTTTCAAAATGTATAATAAGGTCCATTCCAAACTGCAACTGTGAAAGCCACCAGACCTACCTAATGAGGATAATTCACAAAGTGCTAATGGGGGCCATCCAAACACTGTATTTCTTGTTCTGTAAGGTTCTAATAACGTTGCATCAAACTATACTCATGAATTTTGCGGACTCTTTCCGTTATCTGATCTATTCAAATTAATTTCATAAATACAACACTACGTTTCAGGAGGGAGCGTTGGCCCCCCATCATCAGGCTTGCCTCTGAACCATAATATTATCACACAATTATTAAGACTGTTTTATAGTACAAACTGATGTCAAATCAGTGAACACATCACACTCCAAAGACAATTCAGCAACTGTCACATGCATGATCAGATGTGTGTTGAGACAGTCTCTGTCTTTGTAATGTCATTTGTTCACTGACTGTACCTTAGTTTGTGTTATAAAAATGTTACAATTATGTGATAATACTGTGTTTTGGAAGCAAGCCTGAAGATAGGGGCTGATCCTGACCTTGAAACACAGTGCTGTATTTATTAAATTAATGTTAACAGGTCAGTGCAGAAAGTCAATACAATTAACCAGTATACTTTAGATGGCTATAGTTTATAACTGATGACTATATTGTTATTATTATAATTTTATTCTTGCCCATTATATAATTAGGTGGCAGTTTTCTGGAAAGTCCGTATCTCAGCAAGAAATAAAAGCGACTTACCCCAGCTCTTTACAAATTATATGAGCACCACTCATTAGTGTGGCCATCTGCCATTCTGCGGCCGACACGTGACCTGGGAGCAACTGAAACTTTTGATCTAATCTGATATTATCATCATCACCACCACCTTTATGCTGGGTATTTACAACTATATACCTGAGACAAACCATATTTCTAGGACACAGTGTTCCAGCTATTTTTGCTGTTGTTGTTGTTGCTAACTACACTTTTATTTTCCTACAATCAGCAGTAACATGATGAACAAGGGAAAATGCTCCCCCACCTAAAACGTAAAATTTAATAGACAAAACTACAGCTTTGTTATTTATTATCTGTACCAACATATGCGCGCACGTGTGCACGCACACACACACACACCATCATCATCACTTGCGACAAGAGTGTCACAACTCAAAATTTGTCATTTTTTAGTTACTGGTATAGAAAGAAACATATGCAGATGCACTTTGAACAGGTATAGTGTCATAACGCAGTTTGCAAAACTCGATGCTGGAGAACATTTGTGTTGTCATTGCACGCATAGAAAATTATAGCACTTCAAAATCTTTAAAAGTCTTTCCTAAAAAATCACACATTTTGAGTTGTGACACTGTTGTTGCAAATGAGTGATATATATATTAAAATATGAAATTATATTACGAATGCTCATTTGTAATATACTTTAATATTTTAATATATGTACATTCATTTGTTGGTACAAATAATAAACAATAAAAATTCACGGTATGCGCATAAAAATAACAGAGGCTCAACAAGTAAAAATATACAGCATCTATAAAAACATAAAGCTAAAGTTATTAAAAACAAATGTTGCCATATGGTTCAACAAAACGTGCAGAACCAAACAATTAAGGAGTGTTTGTAATATAACTTAATATTTTAATATATAATATATGTTTATGTGCATTTGTTGGTAAAATAACAATAAAAATGCATGATATGCGTATAAAAATACAGCTGTTGTTGTTTTAGTGGTTACAAATAATATCTCACACTGAGGAAAGAACAAAGCTTGACAGTTGCTGAGAATACACTGTAAAAAGGAATGTGATGAAATATGAAGTCACAGAAGTATGATAAAATTAAGAAACAAGATGCTTCATAATTTTTATCCTTCACCTCATAATGACGGTGAACCCTTACTGGTCCAATATCAGGTTAAACTCAAGAGCGCTTTCCATTGTAGTAGGTCAAATGTCAAGCTCAGATGAGCACATTATTTTACAGTGTTTTTTTTGTTGGTTTTTACTATGCTTCTGCCACCTAGCAACTGCTGATGAAATTCTAAGGTAAGAGATTTTCTGGAAAATTAAAATTAATTCACAAGAAAAATTTGGACTGCGAAGGATTAATCTAGAAAGACCTAGCACACAAGGGAAAACTATAAACGCTTATTGAAGATGTCTGAAAACCTCACTGGAAAAGGCCATTTTATATACAAAGACCCAGACCTACACGGGAGATTATTATAACAGACCTTGGAGATGTGTGTGAAAATGAAGAGAGGATTAAAGTGACTGAGAATATTGTCTGATGGTGGGCTTCTCGGGAGTTATGATTCTCTGGGTTCTGCAAGAGGAACTTGGTCAGCTCAGCAACTAATAAACTTTCAAGAAAGACCACATTCCATGGCATTATTAGATGACATGAAAAAACTGTAAGATTTTAATTCTGTACATTTAATGTTTCTGTTTTAAAATTCTACCACACTGTTTACCTCATATGCCTTTATGTCAAGTAAAGCCTTCATCTTAGGTTTCAGGCCACTAGCTGATACTCCAGAGTTAAAATGAGCTTCCATCTTGAGTATCTTCTCTGCTGATTTACTTAGTGGTGACAGAAATTCTGACCTCTGCATCCTAATTTTTTCATGGACGATTTTGAAACACGAATCTTCAGCTGCCACAGTATCTTGTGAGGGACCATCTGCACAACTATCTGTTGCACTTTCAGATGAAGACCGAATATATTTTGTTAATGAAATGGCACTGTCTGACTTCATACTTGACCATGACTTGTTTTCTTTTAAAAATTCCGTTAACAGACATTTAAGTGCCACATTTTCACTCTTTAATACACTCAGGTCAGTTGAGATTTGCCCAATCTCATTCAAAATCTCCTTCAGAAGAAGAAACATGGAATCACAGTTTTCTTTTAAGACATTTAGTTTGTCTACTAAGGAACATTCTAAATTATTCTCAGTGGGTTTATCTTGAGTTGGTAAAAAACTAGACTTTGCTGCTTTAACATTCCAATGACTTGCATTAGGTGTAACACACATATCATTACTTCTTCGTCTGCTGCAATTATGGCATTTAAATATAGAAACTCCATCAACAATAAAGAAGTCACGTTCAACTGTACCAATATTTATACAGCTCAAATGGTAACGTGCAGCACAAGGTCCCACACATTCAACAGACAATTGCTCATCACACATGTGATAACAAGAACCACACACACCAGCAGCCATTCTAATGGGACAAAAACACAAATCAGGTTGCTTGCATGGAGTCTGTATTTTACCCAAGAACTGCTTTTTGTCACTAGTTGTTGTGTGGGGGTGATCGGCTGCGTGCGCTACAATAATATGATAAACAAGCTGGCAAGTGGCAACCAAAAGCTGTAAGATAAAATAATGACCATATATATCACACTTACTAAAACAATAAAAGCTTGAGAACTGAAACAATAAAGTATTTATGTATATACATTATGCAGTAAAGGTAGGAGCATGTACCAAAGTATTTACTCCCAGGAGGACTCCACTTTCCACAAATAATTCTGTGACAAAATAGCAGAAGAATGAAATACATATTCAGTGGTTAGCAACATTTCTTCAGTAAAAAAGAATCCAAATGAAATATTGTTTTATTCTGCTGTCAGTATCTCATCCTGACAATGAACTATATGAGTTGTTAACATGGGGCACAGTAAAAAGCAACGAAAATTTTTAAAACGTGGCCACTTTTCACCACTATGTAAACCTCAAATTGGTGATTCTGGTTTATCTCAATAACTATGCTGGCAGCAATACAAAAAAAGGCAAGATATAACCAATATGAGCCTTCCCTCTTTTGTACACACACATTTCATCTTTTGTGCATAATTTAACAGCTTAACATATTTATAACTACCACATTCATCAATGGACAAAAGAATAATGAAAATAGATTGTATTTATTGGTCATAAAATATGAAAGTAATTAAACTTATGGAAGCCTGACAATTCAGTACGCATATGGACCAAAGAAAGTATAACAAGTTATGAAATACAAGGGTGAGTCAAATGAAAACCTTAGATGTTTTTTATCTCGTAATTTGTTGAACACAAAAGGCACACAATGACTTCATTTTTTTATGTAGTGTCCATTGCCACCTGTCAGCCACTCTTCAAACCATGAGTAACATTGCAGTCAATTTACAAGACAATCGAGCTCTGTTTCAAATTCTTATCCCACTTTTAAGGTTTTCATCTGACTCTCCCTCGTATATCGCTCATATACGACAACAGTGTCACAACTCAAAATCTGAAGTTTTGAAGTGCTATAATTTTCTATGAGTGCAACAACAACAAAACTGCTCTCCAGCAGCAAGTTTTGCAAACTGTGTTATGACACTACCTGCTACAAGTGCATCTGCAAATGTTTCTTTCTATACCAGTAACTCAAAAATGCGCAATTTTGAGTTGTGACACTCTTGTCGCATATGAGTGATATTCGCATAACATAACTTTTATGACATATTCAGTCCCCTACACTTTGAATTGTAACATTTGAATCTGATGACGAAGTTCACTAAAGTATTCTGAAGGCCATACAATGGAATAAACACTACTAAACAAATTTACAAACATCCAACCTTCAATTGATCTGAAGACTTGATTTTTTAAAATAGTCATTATAAACATTTGAACTTCTAAATGATGACTCTCAGGGAAATCATCTATGATTTATGTAAAGATGCTGTCCGTAACTCAGACTACGTAGCACAAAGTAAATGGGCTCAAATTTTTGAACGGGGCCTACTTCATTACCACGTGGTTACACAACGCAACAATTTTTACTCTAAATACAAAACTGCTGCTTTAACATGTTCTTAACTAATAATGAAACATGGTCATACATACCGAACACTCTGCAAAGATAAGCTAAAAAGTTCACAAGAAGCAAATATGACATGCATTAGAAACTGCTTAAGGCATTAACTTTAAAGTATGAAAAACACTCCTTAACACAAACACTTGAGCCTCGAACGGGGCTCATACGAATGGCTTGGTTCATGTCTAGAATTGGCACAAGGCAACTGCGATAAAATATAAACAGGAAACACTTTAATAAATACAAAGAAGACTGAATCTACTTAATCAACGTACAAAATATGCGCCATTTGCACGTACTCTTTATTAACCCGATATTATGTTCGAGAAAATGCAATAACAATCCACATACTACTAACATGTCACAGTTAACCTACCTATCTTCAATCAAGGTTCTCACTGCCTTTAAGCCGCATTCTAAAGCGATGTGACCTTCAGCGCCACGTGTGAACCGGTCATACTTTTACTACAACAAATCACTTCATGAATGTGAACAATAACATACACCTAGCCACTTCTGACCACACCAAACACTAGGCGGTTACTCCAGCAAGCCGTTGACAAATCTTCAAAATAACCGGATATACGTCATTACCACAACAAACATTTGAATTTGGCGATCAATATTAACGTACTATGCTGAAGCGTAAGATTTAAAAAGGCTTCAAAGATCCGAATCGTTTGCTAAATTGTACTACACTGCAAAATATAATACTACTATATTACGAAATGTACATGATTCAGTTTATAAACGGTCCCGCATGAAACACGGTAATACTGCCCGGAATTACGTACTTAACAGCCGAACAAAGCAACTGGTCATAACCGCGAGTTTCAACAGAGCATAATTTTCTTGCACACACGCCGAACATATAATGAAATGGACACAAAACAACCCCTATAATCTCATAACGCTTACTTCATTTCCATAAGAGAAAATATCTCTGCAACAAACTCAATTTTACGTTTTCTTAGCTCCTGTGGTCACTGTGTAACAGGCATAAAAATGAACTCAAATCAATACAGTAAGGAATAACAATTATTATACATATACAGCACACACAAACACACACACTTCAACATTATACTATCCTCAGCAAACGACAATCTTTCGCAGCATCGACCAGCCTCCTTGCACTACTTACTTTATTCCGCGATCCGATCAGCTTTCACTCGTGCTGCACCACAACCGTGTTACACTATGTGCGCAGACAACCGTACGCGATCGATACTGATATTGAAACGCGTTCTGTTGAGCTGAGAGAAGAACTGCCGTACAGATCTGTATATGTGACCGTTCTGGACACACATATGCAACTTTCTAACCTCATCTACTGAATGTTATTTTACTCCATGTTTTTGCCACAAATTAGCTGTGATTATGTAACACCAGCTATACAATTTATATTAGTAAAATAATAATATTAAGTACTCTATAACATTATGTATAACCTACCGAACATCAATCTAGATGACCAAACTCATCACAATCAGGTGTGGCATATCTGCAGCTGGCTGCAAAAGTGCATATATTAACCTACCAATTAAATGATGACTCAGAATCGTGTTACAACAAAACCATCACCATCCAATCAATGTAAACTGGACTGGATTCAATTCCACCCAATTCTGAGGTGCCCTTAAAAAATTTAGTAGTACAAAAAAATGCATAACCACAGTCAGACATCAAAATACTTGTGCCAATGTTAATCTGATCTAATATGACCAGCCTATTTGAGTGGAGGCACCTACATAAATGCCAAATTCAACACCAATACTAAAACAAATGCTTTTGATGCCAAAACCCATTCTCATATACTAATAAAATAATCAGAAGAGGGTTGAATGAACATAACTAAACTCACTGAATGATATGGCTTTATGGAAGGTACCACTGCTTCATACGCAGTGAGGTCCCAGGCTGAAATCGACCCAAGGAGAGGCTAACCTGAGCTGTGATTTTCCTGTTAAGATAATTGTCAGGATGGCAGGCCATGACTGCTTACTTCCACGTTCTTTCAAATTTCTTATTAACTTTCAGGAAAGCACAGCAGTGCACAGTGTTCAACCATTACTACAGGAACAATTACACAATTTTTACTGTAAAAATCAATTATCTCTTGTTCACAATACCTGATTGCAGTGGTGTATATTGTGACAATTGAAATTCCTTCTTTTTGGAATGTGCCCAGTTTGAATATCAGCCATTACACAAACTGTTCTGATATATTTTGTTGTTTTCTCAGTCCTCCAAATTAAATTAAGCCAAAACAGCTTTCAACCACATGCCATGCAACTCATTATTCACTAAATCTCTGCACCATGTCAGAATGACATAAGAGCTACAACCATGAAAATCTTAAGAGAGGACAAGAGAGAAATACACATGCTCACCATGTACCAACAACCCACAAATGGAAAATTCTGTGAAGAACAATGGAATGCTGTGAAACCAGCTACAACATGCACATGGACCCAAGGGCAAACAGCTACTGCATCAATTGACATACTTCAAATAAGCAAGAAAGTGTCCAGACTGGCTCTGGGACACATGCCAGCCTCCTATTTGATGGGTGCTGCCAAGGCTGAAGATGAATACATCTCCATTCCTCATATGCCACCATGGTGTGGACAGGGCCAACCTTACTTTTACCTTTACTGCAGGCCAAACTATGCCCATCAAGATTTTGAGACTTATTATGATAACATACCTCAGATGAGGAGGACAAAAACTGGGACAAACCCCACAGTTACAACATCAGATCACATTCAGTCAAGGCACAACTGTTACAGGCCACAAAAAGGCAATCAGTTACAACAATAATATGACTCTACTGCATATCAAGGATGATTCAAATCCATGACTGTACAGTACAGTACAGTAGGTTCTGCTATTACACATGGTTCATTAACACAAATTGGGTGTAACGTGAGTGATGAATAGGTGAATGCTGTTTGCGGAACATAAATGCTGCATACACATTGGCTACTATGCAAATTCAGTGCCCAGTGTCAAGATATCCTGCCAAACATAATAATAATAATAATAATAATATATTACATTTTTATTTAGAAATATTCTGTAAGAAAATAACTATCGCATTGTAGCACAACTGACTGTACAGTAAGAGATTCATTCTACAATCTATGATAATTTATGACACAAAGGAAGACATTCAACCAATATAATAATGCACTATGATGGGCACAAGACATATGCTGTAGAGCGACATGGAAAACCTTGACGTCGAAACAAGCAATATGAAACTGTGACATCTACCTGCAAAATTCCACTTCCAACAATTCTAATTTAAAATTTAGTAACTGTTTTCACTAATTTAATTTCAATTTAATTTTAATCTATAATTTTAATATTACATTTTAATCTTGAAATCAAATAATACATAAAGAATAGACTTATAACAAAAACCTGTAAGAAGCAAGATCTCCCTTCTGCACATGATCTGTTTACTTCCTAGTATGTTTCCTGTATCAGCCTGAAGAAGACCCCCCCGAGGGTCGAAACATGTAGCTGGTTAACTGATTATTTTCAAAAAGTTGTGTTTATGATGGCTGTTAAATTGCCTTTAATTATTCTCCAACACAACAGGATGCATAAAGTGAAGCTTACTCATATATAGCATAAATGCATAACAAATGCCTCTGAATATTTAACTTAGCAATTTTGTCAAACGACTTTGATTAAGACAATTTAAAAATACTTGTAATGTGCATGGTAGAGAACTTTTTACCTGCACTAATATGACAGGAATATAAGCAAAGCAATGACACTCATGATGATCCCATGTAGTTCACAACTGTGTATCAAGAAGCCTTTTGTTGACAAATGTACAGTTAAAACTGGCTGGTTTTACAAATTGTTTATTAAGTGTTGCACAGCATGTAAAATTGGAAGTGGACACATGTAGCAAGTTTTCAACAAGAGAGGTAATGTACAACTAATCATACCATAGGCACATATGTATGTAACCAACGTTGATGTGCAAAAGCAAAGAGCATTACATATTCTGAATGTGTGTTTGCAGGCTTAAGTTATCCAGCATGCAAAGTGCATGTGCTGTATTATAGTGTCATCTGGCCTCTCTGGCTGTAGCATATTTTTCCACATTACCTCATAAATGGCACAATTTTCAGAAAAATGTTACTGACCATAATATGTGTTTTTATTTTCTCCAAAACTCTGTCTCTTTCTCTTTCTAAGAGGCATTCAGCGACACATTATCATCAACACAGGTCTTCATGCAAAGCACCCATTACTCTTGTCAGATTTTAATAAAACCTGGATTTTCTTGACAGATTTTCTAAAAAATAATCAAATATCAAATTTCATGACAATCTGTCCAGTGGGAGCAGAGTTCTTGCATGTGGACTGACAGATATGATTAGACTAACAGTTACTTTCTGCAACTTTGCAAATCCCATTAAAAAAACTGTACATGAAGAAGTGATGATGTTTATTTTAGTACAGATCATTTGCACAAAACACATAAATATCTAAAACAAATTCTATCTCCAGCAGCACTCTAGTGATGTAAATGCACAGTTAAAGAACTACAAATTTTAGACTCAAAAAATCAGAAGCTGGTAAAATTTTAAGGAACGATGGTTTTATAGTTTGGAAATGACAAAGAACACACTAATTCTTCTTCAATCTAGTCACAGATATTAGCACTAAAATAAAGCTCACGCAAAGCAGCACACCTCTTGTTGAGGGGCACAGAATTTTGTATTGCATTTGACGAATGATACATCATATTAAGAAACACACCAGACAAGAGTTGTGGATCTTAATGCAAAATAAGTTAATATTTTGTAAAATGATCTATTTTTCAAAACAAGTTATGGAGTTTGGTTTTAGGGGGATACATTTGTGAAACACTGTTGAACAGAGAAATGCAGTGGAACCTGCTTATGATGACATCGGTTTATAAGACACCTCTTCTCAGCCGTCAGATATTCTATGGCACCAATTAATTCATCGCAATTAACAACAGTAATACAATCCTCAGTTACAGCATCATTCATTTATAATGACACAAAATATTCAGTTCCTGTCATTACAATAACTGAGTTTGACTGTACAAAATACACTCCCCCTCCCCCACAAAATCAACAATTACAAGCAGAAGACACTTACCTCACAGGAATGTTGGCAATGTATTAAATGCTGCTCATCCTTCTGTTTGCTCCTTCTCAGTTCGTCGTTGGTTACTTGAAAAGTAGAAAGTGTCTCCCTCAGAACTTTCACAGCCACTTGTCCTTTAATGGTACTCCACTGTCTGTCTGAAAAGTATCAAACAACTTCAGTCTACTTCACAAACTGCAGAGGCAGCAGAAATAAAAACAACAAGAACACAGCAACAGCAACACTGGAGAAGGAAGAAGCACCTATTACAACAACCACCACCATTGCTGCTACCCTCCCCTTCCACTGCCCCTGGTATGTTACCATAAATTTTATATTCCCTATCACCAGAGGATTCACTAGGTAAGTTAATCATAATTAAATTTTTTACAACCATATTTACCGGAATGCAAGATGATGCTAATCTAAGATGACCTTCAAAATAAAACACATCTGCCATAGAAAATGTTTTTATCCAAATCTAAGACAACCCCCACAAAGATAAAACATCTTCTAAGAGGAAATATTTGACTATTAGTTTCACACACTTAATACACGAAGCATGTCAGATTCTATCTACCTGTACCAATCAGCGTCCCTCTCTGCATCTCACAGTCAGTGCCTTCTTCCCCCCACTGACTCCTAACATGTCATTCCACAACATATTATCATCAGTCTCAACCAGTACACTGGATATTCAGTACTTCTTACAACCCTTCACAGTCACTTATGGTGAGATGTGCTGCCTTGCCATTATGATCCACAATGACTAAAAAATACATTTATAATTACTTGAACCCATGAAGAAAATACTCAATTTTTCCCAAAGACATTGTTAATGGTATTAAGAATTTTAAATATGTCTATGTTTTGGATTCCTGTGTTGTGTCTGTTGTCTGATCATTCTGAGTTCATGGTTCTTTTATGGTTTTAATTTTAGGACTGGTTCATATTTTATTTCCGAGTCTTGAAGATAATTTTTAATTTTTCAAGAGACATTATCCTGTTACTAACTCTTGGACTAGATCTGTTCTCAGGTTCATATCTTAACAAGTTTACTGTTTCTACGATTCCCAGTGACAGAGTAGCTCAGTGTAAGGGGCCCGCAAGGTTAGGTGCTTCTTTGCCTGAAGATGGAAATACTGCCAGCTTCCAAAACCAAAACATTGTGTTTCTTTAACAAATCACATGATGTCAAAAAAAATCAGACTGTTTCAGTTAACTTTATTCATGCTGTGCTCTCATGTATGTCTCCAAATGATGATTTGGTGATGAAGGCCTTGGTTTGGATCTGCATGTTCTGGTTCACAGTGATCTGGTATGGCGCAGAACCAGCCAGTTTGGCACTTCATATGCGAATTCCATACAGCCTCACATATTTAAGCACCAAATTTAAGATAAAAACCTAGTCTTGCATTCGAGTAAATGCGGTATTATGTTTTGCATTCGAGAAAATAAGGTATTAAGTTTACATATCTACCTGGGAGTACCGAAGATTTCCGACAAGTGAAATTATCTCACACGTGAACACCCACTGTTTTTAACTGTAAATGTTTAACAAATGTGATCATGTTGTCCATTTAATTTAAGGATTATATGAATTTGTCAAGTCTTGTAATGTAAATGTACTGCACATGGCTGCATTCCTTTTCACTTATTCATGCCTGACGATAGCCACGAGGGGTTGAAATATGTAGCATTTTATAAAGGCAAACATTCCTGTTACAAGAAAACATAACTGTATTACTAAAATTGTCTTTAGTTTATGAATCACAACTGGATGTCTTCTCCACGGATTATAAATAAATGTGTCTGAGCATGCCGGCAATAATCACATTTGTAGGATAGTATTTGAACTGCATGATGTGCAGTAGATAATGAATGGTCCTCAAAACACCTGTTGTTGTTTTACTGGTCACAGCACTGAAAATTTTGAGAACTCCTATGTATGCATACATACCAATATGATCAAGTAAAACTGCTGACTGAGGCAGATGCTTAGTGTAGAGCTGTCTCCAGATACTGTAGCAATGCTGATCACTATTCAGACATACCATCAAACAGGTCAGCAGCTGATAAAACAGAATAACAGAAAATGCACCATAAGAAAAGCCTAGTGCAATACTTTGAACTAAGACAGGAAGGCCAAGAAATCCAGGATGGATTACAATTAAATACCACACATCAACTTCTGGTTTATGCTGGTAATGCTAATTTACTGGGTGAAAACATAAATAGTAGAAAGAAAAACACAGAATCTTTATTAGTCACTTGTGAAGTTGTTGGGCAAAAAATAAATATTCAGGAAACTAAGTATCTGTTCATGTCTTGTGAACAGAAAGCAGGACAGAATTAGAACATATTAATAATTAGCTAATAAATCCTTTAAAAATATGACCAAGTACAAATATTCTGGAAGAGCACTAACAAACCAAAAGTGCATTCACAAAGAAATTAAGGACAGATTAAATTCCTGGAATGCTTGCCAATATTTGTTTTGTAAATTCGTCTGCTTTGCAGTGGTTGAAATTTGGTCTCTCAGTGCTGAAAGTACACAGCCTGACAGTTTTTAAGAACAGAGTGCTGAGGAAAAAGTTGGACAAAAGAAGCAAGAGGAGGCTGAAGGAATTCACACAACAACTAGCATCGTAATTTGCACTCCACATCAAATATCATTATGGTACCTAAATCAAGGAGGATAAGATGGGCAGGGTATGAGACACGTTAAGTGAGAAAACAGATCTGTGTATACAGTTCTGGTGGGAAAATATCAAGGAAAGAGGCTGCTTGGAACACCAAGGCACAGGTGGGAGCATAATATTCAAACTGACCTTACACAAATACGACAGGAAAGTGTGGACTGGATACATCTGACGCAGAGTAGGACCAGTTGTGGAGTAAGTTAAGTGGAAGGAACACGAAGCTTAAAATAATTAAACAGCGATGAGTTTGTAGTAACTGTAATCTTTAAGAAATATCAGGATGATGAAATCAAAGACGTGGAAAACATCAATAAAATGAGAAATGCATATACAATTCCAATCTGCATTGGATTCAACTTGCTTCTGGTCAGGTAAATGACACAACCTTGCTAATATGGTGCTCAAGTTTAGATTCATGTGCCCTACACATACTGAGGGTGTAGTGCTTATTATTAAACATACCAAAAATTCTACTTTCACCCTTATTAATGAAATCAATACCTCTTCATTGAGCATCTTTGATGCTGATGGCTGCAGTCTGTGGAGAAGTGGCTCAAAGAAACTGCGTAACCTCTTCTCAGACACTGCTTTCATTGTTCGAACCTGTAGCAGTATTGTTTTAAAATCTCTTTAATTTACAAATGTAAAATGTCCTTTGGTTTAATCCAACATTGAGTTAAAATACTACAATTGGGAAAGAGGGAGAGGGGGTGTCTGTCAGAAAACTGCACAAACAAAACCAATGAGGAAAGAATGTGCATGAAAGTCATGGTCTAGATCTAAATACTCGTTTCTCCAACAATTACTCATCAAATTGGTTTTTGTATTGGATATCCACACTATGCAGCACATTCTGACTTGTTCACACAAATCAGCACCTATACTGGTCCCTCTTACTGGCTCTGAGGCAAGTATTAACACAGAACTCCATGTCGATACCATAAACAAGGAACTGCATAAACGTTATGGACTGAATGGGAATTTCTGGAATACAAGTACCTATTATCTTGTTTCACATCCCCATGCAATGTAAACCACGTCCCATTCAAGAAAAATGACATCCAGACCAAGAAATCCATTTGCTACTGATTCTTAAACCACTGGCAATACTTCCCTCTTGGTTCCCAGTCTGTAGGAAAGTTCCTGCATGCTCTAACTAAAAATGGTCATAGTCTTAAAAATTTTAGCATTTAGTTAACTGTGGCTTTTGACACCCCACTTTGAAGCACCAAAAGGAGAAAAGTTTTTAGGAACATGAGTCCCCTGAACTTGTCATTCATATTTTTTCACTATTCTACATACTGTACTTCCATACAGCACTAATGGCATGGTGAACTTCTTACAGAACTTTCAGTGACAGTTCTCCCTTGACATACTCTGCAGAAGAATTGCAACTGAATACATTTCACAAGTGCGCGGAGACCATCTGCATTCCACACCAAATAAAATATGATAAAACATTCAGAGCTTCAGTGGCTCATGTGCTGGCAGCGACATGATAAATTTACCTCTGTAGTACACAAATTTAAGACTGCAAAGTTTGAATCAAACCTACACAGCCATATGATAAGATTCAGGTCCCCTGGGATACACCATGCAGTAAAATGGTAAAGAAATACTGGTGTTTTGGAAGACCCTACTGCCTCCATTTCAGGACAGTCTATATCCAATTTTCTCAGACATTAATCTTCCATTCTCTCTTCCTGTGGTTGAGAAGTCTTGATTGAAAATTCAATGTAAATTTTATTTATCTAATGAAGAAAGTTGATTACCTTGAAGATGGAGGCAGTAAACTGCTCCTAAACCCACACAGTATTGTATCCCAGAATATTTGAAACTTCATCAACACTGCTGTTAACCTCAAGTCTCACAATATCAAGTACATATAACAAATTTAAAAACCTGAATAAAGCCTATTCAGTTGCAGGATGTACCACCACATGGATAATGTTTAACATATTCAATATGCCTGTAACCTGGATTTACAATAATCAGATGATGTTTGGAAATGCAACTCCTCTATTAATGCAGGACCAAATGCACTGCACAGGTCCAACACATAATAAACATAACAAGGTCAGAAATTTAAAATATACAAACCCTAAGGGCAGGACTGAGAGAAAGTAACTCCTGTCGAACATTACTGGGCAGGTTGTTTGATGGAGAATGGATAACATCAAGCACAGCAAAAAATTGTTCACAGTGTACTGGCCTGCCTTGTGGGGTGTGAGTGAGGATGTCTTTAAGATAGCTGACAACAAATGTGGTGTAGTTCCTCATATCCATCATCGGTACCATCACATCCAACCACACTGAAAGAAGCAACAAAATATCACACTCAAGGAGATCACACTAAAAGTCAGTATAACACTAGTTAGAACTATATAAGTATCTCCAACAGTGTTGCCTCACTCAACACTAATGTAACAGTTCCTCACACATATTAAATGTAAAATAGCAAGCTCATCCTCATTCTCAAACACATAACCTATGGTTGGTCTCAGTTCATTTTGTATATACTCACTACCACTGAAAAACAGGAACAGATTTCTCAACAGTTACCATACAACCCACGTCTTTAATTATTACAAATATTTTCCAAGTCTGACTTCAGCTACACCACAGAAAATTAAACATACCCACTTTAAAAACTGCACCATAGATTTATATTGAAAAATCCAGAACCCACACGGGAAGTCTCTTAATACATTAATACATATTTGTTGGAATTAAATGCCCAGCATGATGTGCAGATGACCAAATTTAATGAGAGCTACATAAGGAAGGCCATAAATGTTGTCATCTATGCCTCATATTTAGTGTTTTGAAAATCAGACCAGGTGAACAAGTAAACATAAGACAAAGTAAATAAAGGAGAGCCGGCTTCTCATTATACAAACACAGAATGAAAAGTATGAGGCCTTCTACAAGTATGATGGGATATTTGTTATTCAAACTACAGACAAATGAATGTTACAGATTATTTGTACAATGATATCAGGTACTATTTAGTGTAAATACTGAAGTTTGTTCCAAAGCAATTACAACTGCAGGCAATTTCAAAATAACAATTTATTCATTTGCCACTCCAGATATTTGATGTTTATAAATTATGTCATTATTTATTTTTTGTGCCTAGCACATAGCATGGGCACCCCATAACAGCAGCAGTTTTGAGTTCACACCTAAACATTGAACACCAACACACTCACACACACATATTGCTTCCACTGCCTCTCTCTTTGCATTACCAACCAAACTCTGTTTCATTATAATACCTCTAAAATAGTCATGATTTTTCTTAACACATGACACAAACCATCATCTTCCTACACAATACCTCTATTCAGATTTAAGATTAAAATACCAGCCTTTCAAACCAGTCTGCAAATCTTTCATTCCTCCTTGGCCCAATGCCCACAGAATAGCAAGTAGAACAGGCTGACGATTTTGGTATGAGTTACGAAGGGTTGTAACTTTCTGAATATTTGAAACTGTAATTTTTGGATTCTGGAATGCCATGAGTTGCAGCATCACTTTGTATCCATATATCAGTGAACTACCTGGAGGCAAAGTAATATGTACCAGTATTAATATGTATACATTCCTGACTCTCACACACAAATTATCCAAACACACCAAATGCTGTGAAAGTCTATTATGATAATGTATAATGGCAGCACAAAGCATACTACAATCAGTTCTTGCTAATTTTTTGGAAACTAGTTAATAAAAATTAAAAACAGTAGCTAAATTAATGATATTATATATAACTCACAATTACATGTTGCAATTCTTTGCCATTATAACGTATGAAAATACTCTGCTCCTAGCAACATCCATATGAATGGGATAAATCAGCAGCATTCATAGTAGTAGTAGTAGTAGTAGGTTGGTGGTGGTGGTGGTGGTTGTCTTTTGATATATGAATGTGTCAAGATGGTGAATGATTTGGGACATCATGCCATATAGTCTGGTAGACTTCAAACCATATACTTGTTTATTATATTGAGACATGTGGTGGGCCTCATACCTCTGACCATGTCATTGGCCATGGCAGCAAGACACACATGGAAGAAATGCTGGGTCGCAGTTTCCCCAGCATCCTTGATTGCTTGTCTAAGGACATCTCGGATCTCACCAGACAGCACACACAGTGGATAGTCGTTAGTTTTTGGAGTAAGCACAGGATTGCTGTGCTCCAGTTTAACATTCAGATATTCAGCCAAACCTTTCAGCCACACAAGTGGAGCTTCTTGGAAACGGGCCTGACCAATCTCTAGGTGACTTGTTATTTCCTTTACATCAATCTGAAATTAAACATTTCATTAACCCAGCACTTTCACGATTACATTTCACCCATGTTTCATTTAATTATGTTTTGTTTGACTGAAACATTGACATAAACCCACAATCGTGCATGAAGAATTGGAGAATGTATGAAAGGAAGTGCTGATTCTTTTTAATGCTTTTCTGACCAGGTGGCCCTTTAATTAAATACCCCCTTTGCCTGGACGTTTTAAATGCTTTGAATGTTCAACACCCATAACATACTCTTACTTATGGTTGACACTGTAGATTATGCTCCTGTGCCTGAGACTGCAGAAACTGCATATAGATAATCTAGTAATTCTTCACTGAATGGTAGTTCTCAATACAAGACCCTTTGTGAAGAAGAACAATGTAGAATTTACAAATTTATCTCGTTTCACTTCGCCTCTTATGTGCAGCACGCACTTTACAATGTTTTGCAGGATACTTCTTTTTTCCCGCCCCACCACCAACAGTTTCTTCCAGTTTGTGTATTCTGAAATCCCCAGAGAGTCTGCCTGACAGGTCCTGTTCAGGCTCCTTTGGTGTAGTTGATTTCTCTGGAAAGTGAATTTCAATCAGAACTTGACTCACTCCGATTCTGGACTTCTGATATCCAGGAACTTCCTACCTCATGCAGGAAATTCTTGTATTTTACTTTTTTGTTTGTATTCAGTGTCCTGTACACAAAAAAAAAAATGCATTGAAGAGTGGACAGTTTGGCAGATACAATACCAACTTTTTCGACCATTTTACATTTTCCTCAGAACTGAGTAATAAGTGGGGTAGTGGTCTGCCCTGTCTATGGCCTTCATGAACTTACTGTACTGGACAAGAGCATCAGGCTTCTTATTTCCATGTTTGTTTTCATGTCTCTCCTTCTTCTGTTCATAATTGTTGCATCATGGATCATACTTATCATTTGCACAAGTCTTTTGTCCTTCCACATTTGCACCATTTTGTCACCTTTCCTCCTTAACGCTGACTGCCCTTTATTCAAGCGTTGGCCTTCCCCTTCTATGTCACACAGAATGCCTCTGTTAGCCCTCACAGTGCCGCAGACTCTCACATTTCTGTCTAGCAATGTTTGAGCTAATCTCACACTGTTATAAAAATTGTCTTGATAGATGTGATGATTTTGGCCTAAGTTTCTGTCTAGAAGTGATAACACTGTTTTCTCCAACTCCTTTCCCTCAGCTGAGTATATCTCCATGTTGCAGACATAACCTGATAACGCCTCACACATTCTCACCAGCACTCCACATTATGTTATTTTCCCTGGATTGTATGTCCTAAATTTCAGGCATGGGATCATAGCTTCATCAAGTGACAGTTCTTGTTTTGGGCTGTAAAATGACCTAAATTTCTGTACAAAATATTCATACACGGACCAAATTTCGAATAGTCATCCTGAATCCTGTGTTTGCTGCCTGTTGTCACTAAAATGTCAGGCCTGCCAAATGGATTCAAAATGGTTCCTACTCACAGTGTGAGGAAAATGGGTGTGGAAACTTTGGGGTGTGGACCAGCAGTCTCTTATATTTTCCTTTCTGCCCTGTCCCATCAAAATTATTAGTCTCAAAGACTTTCTCATTTCTTCAGGTGTGATAATGGACCATTTCAGTGTTTTAGGTGAGACATTCAATTTTTGTATGTTTTGACTATAGTAAAGGTTAAGACTGTTCAGTAAGTAACTGTATAAAATCACCAGCAATGATTGAACTCACGACTTCAACAAAATACTCAGGGTTATCAATTACTATATTCAGAACTGTGTGTGGTTCCAAGGACAGGCTCACTGCTTGGTTTTTTTAATCAGTTTTACACTACATGTCACTTGTTTTATCATCAGAGATCTCCAGTTCACTACTTTCTTCCTCTTCTGTACTTGTTTCACTGTCACTAGCAAAAACTACATCAGAAGGTCGCAATTGTTTACGTGAACTAGTTGTGGGGACGTCACTGTCCAAAATTTCATTTTCACTATTATCAGAGACATCAGAACATGTAACAGCATATAACTCAATCAAAATATCATCCTCTTTCAGACACTCCTATGCAAAGTCATGACTGCAACTGAAATAAGTTAGAAAAAAAATAAAGAGAGGGTATCTGAATCAGTGGTCTCTTTGTTGCAGTCAAATGGTTCTAAAAGTATGGGGTCAGGAATGGTCTGTTTGTTTGTAACTTGAGACCCAAACATCCTGCACCAAGTTGTCAATAACCTTGAAGCAATAAGTGAGCCAGACCAGCTGACCAATGCATGTGCATGACATCATGTAAGAAAATGTCAAAATACGTGACCCATCAATGATGCATTGGATAGCAGTCACGTCTATATATGTGACCCCAACAGCAAAATGCTAAAGTACTAACCCACATGCCTGGAAAAAAAGAGCAGTCACAAAAAAACTTCAGTACGGACAACCCCCTTTCTCAATTCACAGACTGAAAACTAAAATCCTCTTACTATAAGGCAGCAGTGCTGACCAATCAACCACAACATTTCTTTCTGATTGTTATAACACGGAAGTCCCAATGTACATGCTGTGATTTATGAGTTGTACTGTTCCTCAAACAATACTTAAAAATTTTCTGCACACTCTTTCAGAAATGAATGCCTTAGACAAAAAATGGATTTTAATGAAAAATAAATGAGAATATTGGGATGAAATGTTTGATATTCATGTACTGACAATCCAAGAAACTTCACAGTTGACGCACTTGTGCTGGCCAATTAAAAATGTCACTTTTTTAATGGGAAATGCCACAAACTTCAAAAACATGTGAATCAAATAATTTTTTGTATAGATTAACTGTCAAGGGTTATGATTCTTATATGGATGTTGTACAATGGCAAATGTTGCTATTGTTATATTTATTGTTTACTTAAAAGTGAAAAAATCAACAAATGAATTCACTCAATTTGCCTGTTAGCCACTTGTCATTATGGAACACCCACAATAATTTTTCTATCTGCATTAATCCTCTGAGATTCAGCTGATATAGGAAAAGCTCTACCAAGCACAAGCATGGTGAAGAGAATATCTGCCACCTATAAGGAAAACTTACCAGTCTTACAGCCATTTCCAGTGACTTAGGAGCTGGCTGTCTTTCTTTCACTTCCTTTTTTTTCTCTGGCTGTTTCTTTTGCATCTTCTTTGAATCATTTTCTTTAACATTATTTTCTTTACTTGGTGGTTTATGATTTTCTTTGTTGTTATCCAGTGCTGTGTACAGAGTTTTGACTTGTGCTAATGGAACTGAAATTTAAAAAAAAATGGTGTATTATCAATCTTTAACATTGCACCGTGCATTTTGTAGAGTCATTTAATCAGTACACCAACTAAAGCACATACATAAAATTTTTACATTAAAACACTGAAAATCGCTCCAACATGTTTTGATCCTAAGATCATCTTCAGGGAGCTACAATGTTCCTTGCTAAAGTCACATATTTAAATACACTCACAGATTAATTTCCTTATATTAACTTGGTGCTGTGGCAGCATGTCATATTGTGTAAGTCGTACGCTGCTGAGAATGCGCCTGACTATGGGTGTGTGTCGTGTGTTATGTTGCGTGAGACTCTCACGCAACATAACACACAATAATTAATAATATATAGCTGTGTACAGTGATATTTGCTCATCACCTAACAGAAGATGCTTCTGAAGTACACTGCAAATACATATAAGCAGTAAGAGTAAGTGACATGATGGGAGCAAGCATACATACATACATACATACATACACACACACACACACACAAATCCAACCCTAACCTTCTGGTCCATAAACACATGAACCCAAACCTTTCTTTAACCCATTCACCTCAATGGATTACACTTTGCATTATGCTTACATATGCAGGCAACAATGATTTGTGTTTCTATGATGGTGAGAATTTTATAAGACATGGGATAAACTAACCCAGGCACAAAGGCACGTACTGTGACTACATTTGCATATTTGGTTATAAACACTGCTTTGATTGAAGACAAAATAATCTCCTGTGCAGTCAGTTAATAGGAAATGTACACAGTTACGTGTTATGACCAAAATTATCTGTGCTATAAAATTACACAATTCTATAAAAATGTAATTCATGGGTCTTGTAAACTATATGGCTGGATTATAAACACATGACTCTCCGATTGTAGCAAATATTTTTTACAACTTCATCGCAGTTTTTAAACAAACTGTGGATTCTCTTATTTAGAACTTCATAATTTGAATTTCAAAAAACAAGCAAACACACATGGAAATCAAAGCTGTCATATATCATTAGCAAGCATGAAAATAATCCTCTCCTAGGATGTGACGATAGTTACATATTAACATTTGAAAGGAACCTGCTGCACCCACCAGCTGTGATGATGATGGTAGCAGCAAACTACTTTCAAATGCCAGTACCCATCTACCAATTATACAGCATCCCACCCCGAAAGATATTATCTTCATAGTTACTACCATAAAAACATGAAAAGTATGGTACTACTAAGTACCACAATCATAAAAATTTCTGTAAAACGTTTGTTGTAATGTTCTAAATTGAGGACTATATGTGTGTGATGCTGCACAGAACTGTAGCATAAAATTTTACCAAACTAAATTTCTTTTTATTGAGCATATCCAGTGGTTTTGTGGCACAATAACTTGAATCACTGTTGGGTTATTATAATATTAGAATGATTATACCTTCACCAAATCTGTCATTTATAAATGCTGAGTTCCTAACTTCTCTAATAGTTCATATCAACTGACTTTTGTAACCATGCACATGCACGTTAATAACACTGCATGTACGGAAAATAATTCTTTTAAAATACTGCTGTTATTATCACAAACAGCAGATACTACTTTCTTAACGATACAGGATGCACCAGATCCGTAGAAAAAACTTACGTATATCTTCCACCTTTGGTGCATTTTCAACAAACTTCTTTTTCTCACTCTTGGATAATTTTTTTGTAGACTGCTTACTCTGTTTCTGTTTACTTTTTCCAACTACCTCCCACTGGCCAGACATTGTACAAACTTTGAGAATAAACTCTCTTTTTTCCGACAGATGAACTGTTAAATAAAATTCTGCTGTCAAACATCAAGCACGCTGTCAACGTACGTTCTCACATTCAACACACGGGCCTTGTTGTATGCCACGGATTACTTACACTCGTGGCAATACTCAATTTCGTGTCATACCGTGAATTACGTACAATTTGGCAATCCAGAACAATACCAGCACTGTATGAGATAGAAATTTCCCTTATGGAGTGTGTAATTTGTATTAACTGTATTCAAAAAATCCATACAGGCCGAATATAAGCACTGGATGTGGAATACGTCAAATAAATTCCCGGCCTTCGAAATACAAAGGCCATTTTAAAATTGAACTGACTCTAGCGCTACACATTAGGATTTCAATATTTACTCCATCGAAAGTGCAGCATAGGTGTTGAAGAGGTTTTCCCCAAGTAGTGCGTTGGGTACTGTTTTGCTTTTAACTACAAAAACGTTACCCGACATTGGATACCCGTTTTGTTTCGGTAACGAGACAAATCAGTTTCGAATTGTGCGGTTGCCATCGTGCAATGTACAATACATGATTCCGTTTGTCGTGCTGTTCTCTATTAGGATGCCACGTTTCGTTTTTATTACCTTTTTTTTGCTTACGGGATGACATGTTGGTAACAGTTAACTAATCTCGTCCGATCTACTGTAGAATAGTGCCGTCACCGATCTTTCAACATGGCGGCCGGGGAGTATTGTAATTTGGATATGATGAGTGATGTCAGGATATTAAAAAAAACCTCAAAACCCTAACCTAAAGGTGATCAGAATTGAACGCTACAGAAGCAATTCCTTCAGTCGCGTCGATAGATCCACCGTTTCCAGTGACGGCACTATTCTCCAGTAGTGCCTCTCGTCGGATATGGATTCCTAGAAGTAAATGGCGGTTCTAACGAAGTTGACACGTGTGTAGCACTTTATACACATAAACTCACAATGAGAACATGCAATTACAATTAAACACTTCTGCTGAAATGTGTTTAGTCGGGGATTATGGTTTTCCACTCGTGTATAATTTAATACGGCCATTTAGCCGCAACAAATTAAGCAAGGAAGAAGTTACAAGAACAATGTCGAAGGCATGTAACTACCTTGAAAGGGCATTAGTAATAATTCGATTTCCATTTTGAAATACTTTCATGGGAAATAAACGTGTCTACATACAACTGTGATTGTAAGTTAGCATGCTGTAAATCAACCAAATTGCTATAACAGAAGCAACAGGAACCTTACAACTGACAAAGATCTGACACTGAAGATGTCAATATGGGAGAGAACAAATTGCACTGCAGACTTCTTAAAAAGCAAAATACCACTGTGTCAGCCAAATAAAGAAATCAACTACTATTCTTATTTTAACACAATTGCTGCTTCTCTATGACAAGTAAACTGAATTGTAATGTATCATGTCAGCAAAACGAAGCATAACTCAATAATCATGCGTAAACAACAAATTAGTGGGGTGCTTTCTTCAAACTCTTTTACAACCCTGTTAGATTTTCCCTTCAACTGGATTTCACAATCCCTCAATCAGGCACAAACACCATTGGTTTCTGGCTCTGTTAAGTTCCCTGTGACACAAGGAAGCCTATATTTTCAGCACTATATATCTGTTCTCTTTTGTCAGTTTCTTTTAATATTTCCACAGGTATAATAATAACCTGTCTTTAACAATAAATTCTTATATGCCTCACTTTCTAACCTAATAACTCCAATATATGACATTCCTATATAAAATCTCTCCAGATCTTGTTTGAGGCTGACAACACAATTTTATAACCACAGCATGAATCTCAAAAGATTCCATACATGGTGCCAACTGCTATACAACACTACTTATGGCTCAAAAATATTTATACTTGTTTTACATTGCACACACACACATCAGACTGGTGCACACCTCACACATCTTACACAAGGCATGCAAAATTACTGGGTACCAGGTTGCCTGGGTGGCTACATTTGGTACTGTTTGCAGGTCCTCAGTGTAGCAGTTGCTACAAATCATTCCTCTCGGCACCTAGATTTTTGGAAAATTAGTTTAACCCTGCCACAAAATCAATATATTTGCACTGCAGCCTCTGTTGTGCTAAGTGTTTTGAGGATTTATGGGCCCCACAGCAGATGTGCTGAGGTCAGATGTGTTTGCATATAGGTCAGACCCCATAAACACCACTTACAATAACAACAATCATACAGCTCCCGGTATTTTTAAGGGAAATTATTTGCAAGTACAGTAGTTCATTGCTGGGACTACATGATCGGGCACCATGGGGCAGAAGTCCAGATGGGCACTTGGAATTTGGACTGCATATGAGTGACTGGAGGAATGGTTGCGTGCATGTGTTCTTGATCACATACACTAAACTCTGTAACTTGCATTTGAATAATGGTTGACCAACTAGATGACACTTGCTTTATTATACAGGGTGTCCCAGGAGGAAAGGACCTAACTTCGGGAGAGTGTTCCTTAGGTCAAACTATAACGATATAACCCAAAACACCTATATCCAAAGTTCAATGGTTACGGAGATATCGGCC
>Ga0131853_10004595_pt1 | contig 24745 bp, 16 predicted proteins | sample TergutLab28metaG_FD_92764 | JGI IMG/M metagenome (GOLD analysis project Ga0131853, IMG submission 92764) | Labiotermes labralis P1 segment gut microbial communities from Petit-Saut dam, French Guiana - Lab288 P1 (version 2) (version 2) | ecosystem: Host-associated > Arthropoda: Insects >...
TATATATATATATATAAGCTATATATTGAAGTATTACAGTGCAGTGCCGATCCCAATGGCAGCATGGTGTAAGGCATAGGTCTGTGGGTGCTTGCCTGCTGAGATTGGGGGTTCATATCCGACTGGGGCATGGATGTCTGTCTCTTGTGAGTGTTGTGTGTTGTCAGAAGTCTCTACAGTGACCTGATCACTTGTCCAGAAGAGTCCTCCTGCCTATGGTGCATTGTTGTGTGTGATCTAGAAATCTCATGAATGAGGACGCCATAGCCCATGTTCAGCCACAGTAAAAAAAAAAAAGTACAGTGCAGTTTTGATTCTTCAAGCCCCAAATGCTGTAGGTACCATTTGGTTTCAGCCAGTGTACTGTAGTCAGGCCTTTAAAGCCTTTTTTGCATCTTACATGGGAAGGAGAGTTTGTGATTTCTTACAGTGTAAGTTAGTAGTGTAAATTATAATTATTTTTCTACTGTTGTGTGGTTGCATACAGTGTTACATATGTAGTATGTTTTAATACAGTGTGTACAACTTTGTATAGGTAATATGTTCTAAATTATCATAATCTTCATACTCCAAGCTTTTGGTAATTAGAGGGAACCTTGGCCCTGTTCACTTAAACTGTTGAGGTTCTACTGTTTTTATTTTTGTTATGGCCCATTAATTTATTCAGTGACCATCTTTTCTCCTCCTGTTCTTACAAGATAGGTTTGAAAAATAGAATTAAATTCTGTTGATCACTGTGTAAAATCCATTTCCATTAAGGCTAACAAGAAATGTATGGTCATTTATGATAATCAGGATAGAGAAATAACTAATACATAATTTGGATATCCTTTGAAAATAAAGTGAATTTCATACTTACGTGAATGGAAGTAAGAGAATTTACCATCATGATGAAAGTACAAGTTAATAAATTTGGCAGTGCATACTGTAATTCAGAAAAAAGGGGTGGGGGGAAGCATTTTGATGATGCTGGCTGTAGGCGCCCTGCTCCGGTTCAGCGGAATGTATAAGCGTGAACAGAAATTAATCTATTCATAAATAAATGCTGGTCAAAGCAAATTCAAATTAGTTTTACTAATAAGCATGTGGCATGTATGGGTGAGGAGAAGGGGATGTATAGAGTCTTGGTGTGGAAACTGGAGGGAAGGAGACCACTGGGGAGACCTAGGCATAGATGGGTGGATAATATTAGGATGGATCTCCAGGATGTGGGATGTGGGTATATGGACTGGATTGGGCTGGCCCAGGATAGAGATAGATGGCGGACGCTTGTGAGTGCGGTAATGAACCTTCGGGTTCTGTGAAATACGGGCAATTTCTTGACTAGCTGCAGACCAGTTAGCTTCTCAAGAAGGACTCTGCACCATGGAGTAAGTAAGCAAGCAAGCACTAATAATGTAATTTTGTACACTAGAACTGGTTAATGTTTCTTGTAATTAGTTCACACTGTTAGCTATATTGTAATAATGTAGTAGGAGAAGGTGTTTTGCCTCCTGCATAACACAACCTTATATGTGCCATAGGCTAGGAGTTACAGATGAACTTGCTACACTATTCACTTGACCTATTAACACTGACTTGTGGATTGTTCTGTTATCACCCTTATGGTAACACAATTGTAATTGCCCCTTGAAATATGATTGTAGTGGTTTATGTTGCAAATACAGAATCTACGGTGTTAACTATATGTCGTTTGTGGTTCAGAGTTACACATGCACTTGCTAACGTTCACTGTGCACCCCTGTGGCTCGGAGTTATGCGTTGAACTGGTCCCACGCCACGAATAACACACAGGACAGACGCCAATGACGTCATTTTCGCGCCTTTAATCTCAAGCCCATGCTTTATTATAATATTGTACAATCTTCGGCGCACATGAATTTAGAATTGAATGTAATGATTAATACAAATGGTTACACAAAATTTGTCCTTTGCGTGAACACTGGCAGTTGCTGAGATTATATAGCATCCATGTTACATGGTTACAGACCATTGGTGAAATGATACCAATGGGAATACTGAAGTCTGTTACATGTTGTGTTTTATGAATGTGAAATTTTGTCTGGCACTCTGAACAAATGACCGGGAATAAATATTCTGATGAGAATATTTCTGCTCCAACAGATTTTGTATAAATTCGTTATTCACCCACCTTAGGTACTTTCCTAGGACTTCCATAATTTCATGTTTCTCCATCATGACAACATTAAGTGACCTGATTATAAATTATGAAGTTTTCTGTTGTGTGATATTTTTTATCCCTTTTGGGACGAAATATTTATGTTCTTTCAACAAGACTATTGCGCAGCATATAGAACCCCTTTCACAGTTACAGTTTTGTGTATGTCTTGACAGTAAATGTCATAGTATTTTACATTTTTATCCAGGGATGCCAACCATATGCCATTGCTCCATGTGAACATCACGTTAATGGCTCTCGAATCCCATGTGAAGGGGGACATGGTACTCCACGCTGTGTGAAACAATGTGAGGAAGGTTATGATGTGCCTTACAAAAAAGACAAGCACTTTGGTAAGTTTCATTGTACAGATAATAAACAGTAATGTGTTTGTTATAAATGTAACAGTCAAGGTGGACAAAAATTGCACTGAAGATTCCTGTCTTCTGGCATATGACAATATGGAAAATGGTATGTAGGTACTGGCATTTCAGAGGAGCATTCTTCATACATCTTCAGCGTGATCCCAAGGAGATCTGAGAAGGATCACCTTCTCCTGTGAAAACATTACTCATCTTACTAAAATGAGCATCATGCTAAAGAGTTATACAAGGGCTTACCTGTGGGAAAACATTTGGCTGACAAACATATTTTTATTGGCACTTCTGCAGGAAACAAAATGCAATTGAGAGTTGTCTTTACTGATTGTGTGGCATGACAACTATAACTTTTAGTATTAAAAATTGTCTTGTATTAGTTTGTGTAATGTGCTCAAGAGACAGCTTTTCTTGGCATGTACGTGATTATTAACAACTTTTTTTATTTTTATTATATTGTTCTTTTATGGGTGTTTTTACAGTGCGTCTGTCTTGAAAATTTCAGGTAGTGATGCATATAGTATTGGAAATAATGTTGAGAAGATTAAACATGAGATAATGACTAATGGCCCTGTCGAAGGTGCATTCACTGTATTTGAGGATTTTCTACAATACAAATCAGGTACTATTATATACATAATGATTTGCTTACATATATGTACATAATCTTGCCATAAGTTCTGTTACCAGGATTTTGTGGCCTAGAAGGAAAATGAAACGGAACATCCACTTTTTGAGCCAAATAATTTATTAAGCATAGTTTTTAAGTTTTTATTTATAATAATGTCACTCAAAATGGTCGCCTTCTGCCCCAACGCAAACCTCAAGACGCTTCAGCCACTCTGCTATTGCGGCATGCACCTTCTTCAGGCGGATCTCTGCCACTGCTTTCATTGGGGATCTCATCAGGCTGTCCAGGTTGTTGTGACCCTATCAGCAAGCCATGTCCTCCAGAACAGCCCATAGTTTATAGTCCAGGGGGTTGAGGTCTGGACTCCCCGAGGGCCAATCCTGGGCGCCAATAAAGGCTAGAACGATCCTCTGCAGCCACTCCTTAGTCTTGGCCTTTTGGGCAGGAACTGAGTCCTGCTGGAAGACTCATTCCTGACCACTGAAGAGGGTCATGTTAAGATGTTTCACAACTCCTTGTAGCACATCCTCTTGATACACTCAGACACCAGTTTCACCCCTTTTTTGCAAAAATGAAGTTGTGCCATCCCCTGATGGGACACCTGCCTCCAAACCATGATGTAGGAAAGGTGATGGCATCTCTGGACCCTCAGAACGCACCTCAAGGGATGTTTGAGCATAAAACTTGTTGTTCTGGTTGTTATACTGCTCCTCGATGGTGAAAATTATCTTGTCCGTGACAAGAATGTTTTTGTGCCCGTTCTCGGCGTGCCACTGGACGAGATGCTCTGCTCTTGTCCATCGGATCTCCTTCGAAACAGGAGTAAGGTGTCCCTTTGAACAGAGGTGTGTTCTTGTGTGTAGATCATCCCTGATGAGGCTTGACTTGATTGGGTCAATATGTCCAGCTTTCGGGACATGATCTTCTGTTGCCAGAGTGGATTTCGGCGAATCTGCTCCCGTGCTTTTTTGATAGCGGCTTCAGCCCTCACTTTTCAGGCGTTCTGCCCAAGCCCTGTCTTCAACCCTCAAGAGTTCCTTATAATATTTAATTGCCCGATAGACAAACATTCATGAAGTTTTCAATGGTTTAAGTAGTTTGAAAATAGGATTTTCTACAATTGTGAAGGGCAGTCACAGCCACGTGATTTTACTTGACACCCCACTCCATGCTGACGATGTGAGAGACGAGAGCAAATTGCCTTGGCACAAGTACCTGAATGGACAGTAGTTCAAAAACAGCCATCCTTACCACTCTCCCACCTCATTGTCTCCAGCTTTGGACAACATGAAAGTTGTAACAGAACTTATGGCAGGACTGTATAATGTAGTATGTGAGCATCTTCTCTTTACCATATATTCTCTGAACCAGCGATTCCAACATCATGTGTAGTTGTATACATTTAAGGCCAACAGAGATTAAAGTGTTACAGAGATCAGTTTTAGTAGCGTACAGTTGTAATACAGGAGGTACTGCTCTTAACAGGAAGATAAAATAGATTAACATAGAAGTGATTCTCTAACTTGTAATAATGAAATGCCTGGTTTCAATCTTAGCCATGTCATTAAGTACCTTAACTTGGGTTTTTCCATTTTTTTGCTACAGCAAAATGCTGGGATATTGCCTCACTTATGCTGTGAATGCTTCCTTCCATATCCTTCCCAATTCATTGCAATCCTAACATTCTGCTGCATGTAATCTCAAGTTGCTCACAGCACTGTAATGTTATGCACCAAAACCATCCTCCACAGGAGGAAATTAAAGGTTCGAAAAGCAAGAGAACTGTAGCCTCTTCAGATGAGGTACTGTTTTGGAATATAATGCAAACTTGTGGGCTACGGCTATTGGAAGAAATTTGAGCCACATATCTTTGGAGGGCCAAGGTGAGTCGTTCTACCATGGACTCTGGATAACATGCCTAACTTTACTTGGGAGTTCGGAGTGTAGCTGGAGAAGACTGTTCTGGCTGAGGGTATGGGTGTAGTTCTTCCTAGTCTGGTTAGGGAACCATCAAGTAGATAAGACCTTCTCCTCCCACTATCCACCTCTGTAGTCCCCATGAAAAAATGTATGTAAGCTGGAAATCTTCAGGTATTCAGGGGATGATGGCTGTCTTTTCACTGGAGGTAGTGGTGAGCAGGATTGATGTTGAAACAATGCAGTACTTGGCCATTTGAACCACATGCATATTATTACATTAGTAACATATTTGGCTACTAAAAGGTTAAGGGTAGAAGTATCACCTCACCTCCCAATGTAATTTCTGCAGTTACATGTGCCATTGAGTTTGAGCAGAATATTTTTAATGTCTTCATATGCCTTTTTTGTGAAATGATTTTATTTTGAAAATTCTCCATGTCAGAAAGGTGGTTTTGTATTAGTCTTGTTATTTATTTCTATGACTGCATATGATGTATAGTTATAACGACGGAAAATAACATTTAAGAATGATTACATTATGCTGAATTTCTTCTTACATTTAAGATAAAGTTGTTTCTGTGCCTACATACTGCGTGTTATGTAACTATGTTACTTGAATATTATCAGAGTAATCTGGTTTTTACAGGTGTGTACCAGCATGTTACTGGCTCAGAAGTTGGTGGTCATGCCATTAGGATTCTGGGTTGGGGTATAGAAAATGGTACCCCCTACTGGCTTATTGCCAACTCTTGGAATTCTGATTGGGGTGATAATGGATATTTCCGTATTCTGCAAGGCAAAGATGAGTGTGGAATTGAATCTTCAATTTCAGCTGGCTTGCCTCGTGTATAACAAAAACATGATTTCTCTTTTGTGGTATTACTTTGGGAGCCTTTAAAGGAATTGCAGCTTATGTAATTCAATTGCATTTTTTTTTTCTGTGGATTTGTAGTAAAAGCAGTTGTTTTTCTTACATATGTTTGAATAATAAAGTCAGTTCTTTGTTGAAATGTAGTTGCTTTCCAGAAGGAATTGAGAAAATGACATTACAGATTTATTGTATTGATAATGATCATTAATAGAAACAGAGTTGACTGTGGAAGTAGTAAGTAATTATGAAATGACTAAGGCAACCAGGAGGAAAAACTGCTCATGCAAAGAAAGATCTGGAGGTTAGAGTTTAGAATTAAAATAAACGTTACTGAATGTAGACATCTATAAAACAGTAATATCAACAAATGCAGCATTTAAAAACAAAATTTTGTGGTGTATTATTTCGGGTTTCATATTACATGTGAGGAGTGCAAATTGTAGTAGCCAGAATGTTCAGACATTTTTCAATTGAACATGACACCACTAATATGGAGATGGTGCTCTTAGAACCTGCTCAGACATGTATATTCAGTTCTCTTCCATTCAGAACAACTCTGTGGACTAATGCTTGAACCAAACAAATCCATGTTGCTCCAGGGGTGTACAAATCCAAGGTGTTATCTGTTAAATTAGGTGATTAAATTTTGTGCAGTGGCACTTCATATTTTCAGTGTAAGTTTTGCATTTTTTTCACTCGTGACACACAAAAATGTATATCAATTCACATGCAGAGGGCAGAAATTGCCAAGTTACAGTGAGGCCCACAGGTCAGTCCAGAACTGTCCAGTTCTTATTTTTGGATTCACTTCTCTTCACCTTTCTGGTACGTAGAATTTGGGGGTAACTCCTACATTTTTGGAAAATATGTGGATCTCTGTAGTACAACAATTTTCACAGCTGGCTGTCAACAGCCAGATGTTTGGGAAATCAAGTATCAAGACTATGTAGGAATTTTCTGTCATATTTTCTGGCAACATCCATTGCAACACTAAATATTCCTACTTATAAACAAGTATTGCTACAGTCTTTTCCTGAATTACGCTCTGCTTCGTGTGTGCAACTGAATCAGAGTTTTAAAAAAGTAATTTCTGTTATGTTACATGAGAGTCATTGCCAAACTTTTCATTACAATCCCCTAAGTGAATGCTCTAAATAACCTTAGATGACTATATTGTAAAAAGTAAAGTGGTCGAAGTACATTCAACTGGGAAACACCACATGTAAAAAAATGAATTTACATACTTTCCATATGACAGAAGTACCCAGAATGTGTCCATAAACACAACCAGCAGTATCAGTGCAAATGGCAGGCACAGTAAAATAAGAATCTGCTGATGGGCATGATCGAGGTATTTATGGTGTCACGTATAAATACACATTTTATCCGAATGTGCTGCCATATAAAATTGCATTTGGACTATGATGATGTATAATAGGGACATAAAGTTCATTTCCTTAATAAACTGTTGCGAGTATGTTGGAAATTAGGTGTGTAACGGTATGTGCATAAAGTCAATGCTGTCATTTAATGGCTTCATTGAACAACCTCACCAGTTTCATTGATTTTGTATGATGGACAGTGTGTATTGTTTAAGCTGTAACTATTGAATGATATCGGTATCAAGTGTCAAACAAATGCTGGTGTTCTGCAGCAGGTTAGGCAAATCTGCAGTAAATAGACCACTAAAAAACTGAAAACTACATTTTATGGCCAGTCTAGATAATGCATTTCATTTTAGTTTGTTTATAACCATGTGTCTAGAAGGCCAAGTTAAGGAGAGCCAATGCATATCATGCATGGGAGAGAGAAGTAAGATAAAAATTTTGATTAGTTATCCTGAAGGGTCGACACCACTAGGAAACCTAGCAGTATATGGGAGAATGATATTAAAATGGATCTTGTTGAAACTGATGGAGTGTTATGGACTTGATTAGCCTCAAATATTGAACTAGTAGCAGGGATTTGTGAACTTGGAAATGGAGTTCCATAAAAGCTACAGAATTTCTTTGGCAGCTGAGCAGTTAGCTCTCCAAACATGACAGCTTTCAGTTGAGTCTCTGTGCATAAAAAATTTGATACTTTATTACCATACGTAATGTGTGATATGCAAGATGAACTTTTGTGATTTTTGAGGTTTGACAGCGGTGTTCCTGAAGGTTTAAAAAGTCGTATGCAATGTAATGATGTGTCACTGGGCAAGTACTTCTGATGTTTCAAAAGACTACTGCCTTCATGTATGGGGTCAAGCAGTCCAAGAACAACAATTACAAACACGTGTTACATAGGTATGGTTGATAGACGAGGTCACTACCATTCTTTGAAAAATCATGAATTGCTCATCACCAACATGGTGTCATATCCAAGAAGACATGAATTTTCAGGCTGCACAGTTATTGTTGGTCTCAGATCTTAATAATAAACATTTTGGAATGGTTAGCCTGTCTGGGTCAGTGTGGTGATAAGGCTTTGAGCCACACTTCTGGCAGACATTGTTCTATTCACCATAACCAGACCAGCTCTGGTTTGCATCTTTTCAGTCGGTGATGGAGGCTTTCTCCCTTGGGATAAAACCACCACCACCACTTCCTGCTATAAAAATATTTGAGTGAGGCGCCTCCATTTTGTGACTGGTCTCTGTGTGATGTGATGTTTAATAAGGGTAGGAACTCCCCTCCTCCCCCCCCTCCCCCATCTTTGTTCTTATATGTCTCCTATAAAAATGTATGTGTAAAGCAAGTTGTGAGATTATGGGCAAGTGGATTTATTATGTTTCTGGAGTCCTATTTGGATAAAAAATGGAGACAGTATTAAGTAAACTGACTGACTGTTGACTAGACATGAGAAGTTCTGTTCTCTTATCACATCCCACATTGTATTTGTGGCCCACTCAACTTACAATGGCTCTCTTCTTTTGGTACATGTGATTGGATGATGATGATAAAGTCTATGGTCGCCATACTCCATGATTTAACAGTATAGTGCTTAGGTTCCTGAAGAAATTCAACCTTATGGGTACAATATTATTGACAGTTTAATTTACAACTGCATTCGCAAAATGGTGCCCAAATGTTTACATACTTGTTTGGTCATATTACAGCTCCAGCACACAAAACTGAATAAAAACATTCCAATTAAAAAATCAAATTATAGAATTTAATACATCAATAAATAAAGTACATAAATAGTGGCCAGTAGTACACTGTTATGTGAAGAGAATAATGAAATTTCTAGGTTAGTAACAGTCTTTTAAGCAGTAAAATGGAAAACTGTAGTAAGGCTTTTTACACTTATACATGACAGTGGGTACTAGTTAGTTTCTTGAGCCTTCTCTCTCCGCTGCTGAATCATTTCACGAATGTTATTCTCACTGTCTTTCTGACTTCTCTCCAGGTAACTCTTGTTATTCTAGAAGTAAAACAAACCAACCCTGAATTAAAATGCACACTTCCAAATAAAAAATTACGTACATATCCTGGGATCTGTTCGCAGACTTTTGGCATGATTCATAATGTGATTACACAGGTACATTATGTATCTAAAACCTGTCACTAGACACTTCCTATCAGCTTGAAGTTTAAGAATTTTGACATGCAACGAACAGTTTTTTTAGAAGTGATGCACTTTCGCAAGCGAAAGGAAAATATTTCCAGCAACTTTGCACATAATGAGTTCAAACCTAATATAAAGTGCAATACCCTGAATTAGTGTGTGGGCCCCTACTCATACCAAACTGGAACAGCAGTGAAACACTGCCTACTGAAACAACAAAATGATCTGTGGCAACATTTATCATATAAATGAAAAAAGCCTGTAAAATAAGTAAACTTACCTCAAGCACATTAATTTTTTCAGAACAAGTTTGTAATTTGTTTTGAAGATGGTTTCGTACATTTGGAATATCGGTCAGCAAGAACATTCGCCCAACACTCTCATATACTTTTGTGTCAGGATTTAGCCTCTAAACACAAAGAAAACACTAATTTAAAAGAGTTTTTATTTAAACTGGTAAAAATAAAACAATATGAATCACTATACAGTTCAGAAATTCAGTGTTACAGGTTTTGGTGCAGGGCATCAGTCCCTAGATTTGAAGGTTTTCATTTCCTAATCCTCCCCCCAAAATCAGGAAAGATAATTCCATGTCATCAACACAAAAGTGTGCAAATTTCAACCTCTGCCCTTCAGGTATTAATAAAATCTGTTGGTGTATACCTGCACACATTTCAGTTACCGAAAAAAAAGAAAGAAAGAAAAGAAACAATACTGAAATTCATTAGTGAAAGTATGTAACAAAATTCTCTGGTTTAGGGACCATGCTATTATATTCAGAATGTCATGCTCCAAACAGAATACTCTGTTAAGCACTGCAAACTGTATCTGCATGTACAGACATCAGCTTATGTGGCGCATTTCCTTTTCCATTGTAAATTAAATGTGCATGTATGCATTTCATGAAGACACAATGGAGAACAGATGTGTGGCTCCAGTCATTCTTAATTTTGGCACTAGATTGAGGTGACTATTCAGCCACAGGGTTCGGCTGCTTTACCCCTGGGGAAGACCTACAAGTATGCAACAAACGGAAGACTGCATGCGTACCAGACCCAGAATGGGCAGTTCAGAAAACAATCTATTGCACCTGCTGGGAATTAAACAATGATTCCTCAGTTGTCCAGCCAATAGCTTAGTCTTTCCACCGTACAAAGAAAAAGATATTTAATTTCATAAGAAATGATGCAATTATAAGATCTTCGATCATTTGATGGAAATTAAATGTTTACTCTAGTAAACATATACTTACGGTAATTTCTGAATCAGTTAGTCGAGCATGATGCATAGACATTTTCAGGCAACTAATCTCTTCATCTGCAAGTTTCATTTTGTGTGTTGTGTCTGTCAGTTTCTGGTGCAGCTCTGCAAAAGCCTACAAAAACAAAATATTAGCGAAGGAATGCCGTCCTTCAAAGCGCTTGGAAGACTATGAACAGAAGTATGTAATGTGGCCTACTAAAATGTGAACAACTTAAAATCAACATCATCCAAGTCAAATTAGAAACACAAATTTATGAACTTACTGTCAAATAAACACCATTACGACAGTCAATATATTTCTCAATTCCAAATACAGCATTTCTAAGTTCGGCTATTTTAACATGACATTACCTTTTTCAATTCCAAATCCACTGTTTTGGCCATACTTTTTGTGCCAGATGTCCAGGAATTCGAGAACTAAACAAACGTTACTTCGAGGACACAACAACCACTGGACACTAATATCGCCAGGGATAAACTACACAGCGATGATTGTGCTACCCTACACACTGATTTCCACGGATCAGATGTAAACGCGGTATGTTAGCACAATCTACGATCCGGTGCCACCACAGACATCCAAAATGCCACAGACCACTTTGTCCTACAAAACGGTGGAAGGTAAATGCTAGTGTTTAGTAGGCAACGAATTGGGTTGGCATGTATCAATAAAGTTATGTTTATCGATGTCGGTAGATCGTAGATTCAAATTACATGTTCTAACGGCCTTCAACAACTGTCCGATCCCAGTCTTTTCTTTTTCTGAAAAATAATGGGATCTGCCTTTTGCGTGTGGCCACCTACGTTGTAATCTTCCTAGTGTGGTACTACTCTTAGTACTGGTCGACATCCTCCGTGTGTTTATTGTGCCGAGACGGACGTGAAGTAGACATTCGAGACGAACTTACGTTCCCGTTTAGGCCATCACTCTCTTACAGGCAGTGGTGACTCTTTGAAACGAGGAAGCGATGCCTCTGACAGAATGATACCGCGATACATTAATCTACGCAAAATTTTCTCACACTGTCGACCGGTACGATACTTTGCGATCATGTTCTCTAGGACTTCAGTAGCAGCCTCTGCCGAGAATATACTATCATTATTTTCTATGATATTTTAAAAACCTCTACTGTAGTACTGATCGACACTGTACGAAAAATTTGTGAAGATTAATGTAACGGTGTATCTTTGGTTTAGTGGTATGGCTACCTCGTTTCAAAAAGTGACCACTCACTATAACGGAGAGTTAGCCAATCGGGATCCTAAGTCCGTCTCGAATTTCTGATTTTTGTCCGTGACGGCACACCGGACGCAGAGTTGGCGACCAGTACAACACTAGCGCCACACTTGGCAGACTGGAACATCGTTGGCCACATGCATGTAGCAGATGCAAATACAGTGCATTCAAAATTAATAACCATGTTATCCTCCGTAAGTCTGTGAGGCAGTGCAGAGCAATACATAATACTAAGCTAATGGCCTAAATAAAGAGTAACAATTTCTCTTTGCATTTTCCATTTCATGCAATAGTGACGCCTGTGTCAAATTGAGTACAGTTCCATACTTTGTCACTTGACTATACACATTCCTTTATTAAGCACGGTGTCATTATTATCAATTTATAACGATTCATTTTCCTTCACGAAGCGCGAGAATATGTAAGCAAGTACAAGGTATGGGCTGATGCAAGAGCTTTTACAACTCCATCATAACACACCAAAATGACACTAGGATCAAGCCAACCTCCTGTTCAGGACAAGGTTTCTTTTGCCAGTGTTAATGTGGATGGGTCATGAAGTTGAAGACCCTCAGCCTACTCTCAAAGTTAAGTATGCATGGAGCACCCCCCTCCCCAAACCAACCCTTGATGTACCACAATGACATAATTTAACCACATAAAACTTGATTCTTCTTCTTTACTTGCCATGTGAGATATTTACATTTCATTACCAACATGTCACATACTGAGTTTTGGCCCGTGGTATCAAGAATAAAAAGAAATGCAATCAAAAAGATTATGCTAAAATGCATGACGAGAAGCATCAATGAGAACACAAAAGTGGTCAACTGAATCTCCAATATGTAAGGTTTGAATTATGTGGGTGTGTTCACCTGGACAGGTTCCATACAAACAATTTTAACCTTTACCCCATGTATCCTGTGCATATGATGGGCATACTGCTACCTTCAGAGACGGCATTTTACGTATTTAGTCAACGAATTTACGTACTTAAGTTTCTGAGACATGCAGCAGTCACAGTTCTTTCTCCACAACATACCACATATTACATAATGCAAATTTTTGGTTCATACAATATTCATATTTTACAGAAATGGTGACCTGAAATCTAAATGTTCTGCTCTGGTACCAAAGGATTAAATCATATCAGAAGACTCCAAATCATCCTGGAATTGACGATGGTAAAGTGGATATAAAGTTAGTGAAGAATAAAATGGACTGAGGAACTGATCAGAAGTTCTGGAAGAACAAAGCAATGAATACGACTGTGTGGTTAAGATACATAACAGAGTAAATAAGTGCAGAAAAAATATATACATTTCAAACAGAGTTTAACATAAAAATTTACAATCTCTCAATATGAGGGATGCTGTTGTACTGAATCAGATCTATATGCCTTAGCATGGGTGCACTCTTCATGTGTGCTGCTGAATAATTTTACATCTAAAATTGAAATGGCATACCAAATCATATGAACATTGATTCATACTAATCTCTTTCACTTGGCTTCTTGTATGGATATCCAATATATTCAAAGATATCTTCCTCTGATGTTACAACTACAGGTTCTCCTGGAATACCTAAAACAATGGTAAAAAAGTGACTGAACTTCCAATCTGTAGAAGTAAAAAATCTACACTTAAGTATAAACCATGTTGGAGAAAACACAATGGCAGGATCAAAAGCTTGGTATTATACTGCTCTTCATTATGTCACTGATGAATATACATATGAAGTGAGATACCAGTCTTCATCCAAGCGTCATATCCACTACTGGAAGCAGGATGAAACTGAATATATACACGGGCATACGTGTATCACATCCGCAGGAATGTCACATAAAATTATAATTTTTCTGTAATAAGGACTACAGACCACCAATGGGCAAAAAATGTAATGACACACCATTATTTACACAAAATTAATATAATATAAATTTAAGAAATGGCCATATACTACAAATCACATGCTAGTGACTGAGTCATCTTGCATGAAATGTCCTACAAGGAAGTCAACAAATTATGACAATTCCTAATGTCCAAAGCTGGTGACAGTGACTTCTGAGGTATGTAAAGCTAAGAATTTAAAGACCAGAACTGAAGGTGGCAAACTGAGTTCAGTCAAATCAAGACATTATGTACAAATCATATTGTGTGACAGAAAATTAAATGCTTATTGTATTTACACATCACAAGATATGATTTTTTTTTTTTCCTGGTTCATCATTTAAAGAATGGCAGATTGCTTTATAATTGCCAAGTTAAACAATTTCAGTATGGTTATCCTGAAAAGGGCCGAGGAGGGTGTCATATTGAGGAAAATATGGCAGTTATGACAAAACATCTATGTACACTTGTGAATGGAAGCCGAAGACAGCTGTGAAGTATGTAATGTACCTTCTGAAAACTGCAACAACAAAAACCACCAAAAACAATGAAGCAAACAATGTCTACTAACCACCACCTTAGACTAACAGTCTTCAGACATCAAACTATGTGAACAGCTTGATAACATACACAAACATAGACATTAACACGGCAACATTCCACCTTTCATCTTTGACATGCCATCCACAAACATACAAATTAAAATATACAGAACACAATCCTGCCAACTGTTTTACCTGAATATGAAACTCAGTGTTTTGCATTAAGGGAAAAATATAGGCTGACAATGTTTGGGAACAAGGTGCTGAATAAGGTATTTGGACTAATGAGGTAGAGGAGGCTGGAGAGAATCACATAATGAGGAGCTTCACGATTTATACTCCTCACCAAACACTTATGGCACTTAAATCAGAAAGAGATCGGTGGAGCATGTGGCACATATGGGGAAGAAGAGAAATGCATATAGGATTCTGGGAAGAAATTTGAAGGAAGGAGACCACTTGGATGTCTCATGTGTACATGGGTTGGTCTCTTGTAAACACAGTAATGAATAATTTCCTTTCATAAAATCTACAAAATTACTTGACTAACTGAGGACTTCTTAGTTTCCTAACAAGGCTTATGCACCATACAGTTAGTTAAGTTATGACAACAGTACATACCTGTGGAGCCTATGGGCCGTAATGTATACTCATTGAGGGTGAAACCATTTTGAAGAGCGTAGGCCCTCATATTTTTATTAAACAGATCAGAACCAGTGAAATAAAGAATGCTGCAATAGTACTGGTCATGTGGGGTAAGCCGGATGTCCAAATGACGTGCATGGACATGTTTAGCATCTCTTTTCACTTTATCCAGGCTACACACTCCCTGATGAATGTAAAGAAAGACAGCTTACCATTACGTTTAGAATGGAAATAATGTTATATTATACAAAGCATCTTGCCTGATCAAAAAGATACTGAAAAAAATGACCTTCAAGCATGTTTCACATAAAGGTGTTCCAATATTTGATTCCTTGAAAATAATGCATGGTGGAATCAAACAGTTTCTGGACCAAATTTATTTCTACATAACAACACTTACTTGCTAAACAATGCTTTCCATTCAAAGATGTCTTTATACAGTGAACCCACTAATCATACCACACAACCAAGCACTTTGAAGTTCACTGCTTGCAACTTGGCAATTGCCCCCAAACAATTTTGCTTGAATCTTGGTGATATCATTAAAATTCCTTCCCTCTAACACCATCTTGAGTTTTGGGTAAAGGAATAAGTCCCATGGCACTAAATCTGGTGATTACGGAGGGTGTGGAATGACATTTTGTTTGTAACCTGAAAATTTATATGTTACATGATTGGTATTCTGCTCCTCACTCAGCAGGCAGAACATGAATTTGGCAGAATTCTGATGCATGTTCAGATTGTCTGTCCAAATACTCTGAAATGACCCAATGAAATTCACAGCAACTTTACAGATAGTGATTCTTCTATTTGTGAGAGCAAGTTCTTTCACTCAATTCACATTTTTATCTGTTTTGCTTGTCATCTTCAACAGACACACTGCTTTTGATCTTGGAAAACAATACAAAAACTTGTGTTCTCCCAACTGCCCACTTTCCCAAAAGGTATAACAGTTCATATTTTCCCATAGCATTTCTCCCCATTGTAAAGCAGAATTTGATGCAGGCATGCTGTTCCTTCATGTCTGCCATTTTCTTTGTATACAAAAACCCCAAATGGAACAACATACACATGGACCTAACAGGGCATTACTCAATAATAACAAGTTACAGCCTAATTCCAAGTATGAACACCTAGCAGGAGAAGTTCCAGTCAGGAGCAGTAGCATCATCTCACAGCCAGGCGGAAAATAATTAGACTGCACCGCATATCTATTAACACTGTTTAGAAGAACATAAAATTACATATTCTAGATGCACAAACAATAAACCTAGCCCTCCACAGTGGGAGACTGGTGACTAACTCAACCAAGGCACAGCCAATACCATACTGTAAAACATTACTGAAGCATTCATTAGAGCATGCAGAAACTGTACAACACTGTCATATTTTAAGGAATGCTGAAAGTAAGTACTAAAATATAAAGATAGATTGGTTGGATACGTCAACTTTCTGCCCATACAAAGCAGTTCTATAGGCTGATAGTAATAGTTTAGTAATGTCCAAAAGCACCTGACCATGCAGACCTATATTTATCATAAATGCTAAAACTGGAACTGGACTGCTTGGCCCTGAAGATGAAGGCACTGTTCCCCTGAAATGTTGGTATCTATTTACCAGCTGACAGAGTCTAGCAACCCAGCGGACCTGAATTTCCAATCCAAACAAGCTACACTCCCACATTTCATTATCTTCTTAGAAGAGTGCACCAATTTTTGCCACACTGGGAGTTTAACAAGTTATTTCAACTTCTGGTTAAGTCACCCTTTACACAAGATGCAGTTATTTAAAAAACCATGTTTTTACAAACTTTCAGGAACCTACAGTATATGCTAAAATTCTTTCACCACTTCCACGAACCATATGGAGATAAAGTACTGTATATACAATCAGGATACTCAACAATGGCATGACATCCATACTAAGTTTCATAATAAACACAAATTCCATAAGTTATTAAAGACGTTTCAAGTAAACTGAAATTTTCTAGCCACATGAATTTCCAAATTAAATACATTCAACACGAAAGATGTGAAACTGATTTTCTACATTTATTGACAGTAAAGTACTCGATCTAGTATTTGAAGCTGTTTCAATCCTATGTTGCATTCTTCACCTGAATAACTAGCTACCGTGAATTGCTGCCATGGACATACCTTTTGTTGATGTGGCAGATAATTTAACAGTTTGGAAAGTGAACAGTAATATTGTCTGCCTCACTGCCAAAATAGACTTACCATGAACTTCACATCCCCCAAGGAAATAGTATCAATAATGAGTTTCTTTGATACCAGTGAATTGACTACTTCCTTCAGAAGTTGAGATTTTTTTGCATTTCCATCTGTAGATGTGTATGAAGGATGTGTTAAAAGCACATCTATGTCCCCACTTTCCAATTTTCCACGCCTGTAAGTTGTAAACATTATACACACCATTACATGAATATGAAAAACTGATTACAACAAATACCCATTACATGCCCATAGCTTCTTCTATCCTTTGTAAAATGCAGAGTATTTGGCTTTGGTAAAGGCTCAAAAACTTCAGTAACTCAATATTCTTTGTAAAATGTAGAGTATTTGGCTTTGGAAAAGGCTCAAAAACTTCAGTAACTCAATATCCTTTGTAAAATGCACAGTATTTGGCTTTGGAAAAGGCTCAAAAACTTCAGTAACTCAATATCCTTTGTAAAATGTAGAGTATTTGGCTTTGGAAAAGGCTCAAAAACTTCAGTAACTCAATCAACTTTTCACTGTGGCTGAAATCAGGCTCATTATTCAAACATAAGGAGTTACTATGGCATTATCAAGTGGAAACGGTGGTAAAAGTTGCAGTGATGAGCCTGTCATATGACAGGCTCATCACTGCAAAAAATTGTGACCAAACAAGAGTAAAACTGACAAGCAGTGTGACATGCATAACTGCCAAAATCATGACTAGACAATGGTGAAACATCAGTATGACATATCAGTAACTGCCACAAAAATCGTCAACAATGGTAAAGCTGACAATCAGTTTGACATACCTGTAACTGCCACAAATTGTGACCAAATATTCAGGATCAAGTTCATGTATTTCCTTCTTAATGATTTCTTCTATTTGTTCAATTTCATGCCTTGGAATTTTCCTTTCAAAATCTTCAAAATATCTGTAATAAGTTACTGAATCAGGTATAATCTGGAATTATGCTAACGCATGAAAAATATTATGTACTCACTAACAGAAAAGGTGAAGGTGGAGTTATGCCTGTGTTTAACATAATAATTCTGGGGTATGGAGTGTGGAGGTAAGCCTATAAGCATTACTAGGCTCACTGTGAAATATAGATACAGTGTCTAACTTCATGTTCTGTAAGCCTCTACCAGCGGCAAAAATTGTTTCTGATCCACTCCGGACCAGAAGAGGAATCAGCCTGAGTCATTCTGGTTGATGTCAGAAATGCCCATCATCCTTGTTCAGAAAAAGCCTGAATACATTTCTTAAATTAAATGAACTGTGGCTGCTAAAATATAGTCAAATATGCACCTACACAGGCACCTATAAGAACACATACAATATGGGATAATTCACCACATACATTGCACAATCAAAAAGGATTTATGAGGTGCATAGTTTGTACATCAAACACCCAATAATTAATGCTAAAATACATTTTCACCAACATGTGAGCAAGGTCTGCAAGCATTATTTCAAACTGGTGAGTCTACTGTCACAACGTATCCTTCCAATTACTCACTTTTTGACCACAAGATGTACAGAAGCTAATATTCATTACCACCTGGTGGAAGAAACACTGCAACACTGTCACATATGATAACACAGACACAAATGTTCAGGCTTCTTCAAAGCATTACTGCACTCTGCCACTGCAGCCTCACCAAAGATTGTCAAGTATTCTGAGCCATAAAGCAACGTCTGGGAGGGAACAGATTTACAACTGATGGCATAAAAAAAGAAGTGAGGGAACAGGTATTTACTTTAATCAGTAAGACAGAAAAGCTTATCCAATTTTATGAGGAATCGATAGTAATTTATATACTGCCATCAAACATAAGGAATTTATTAAATATGACATTACATGCTACACTTTCAATCATCGTGACCACCTTCAGGCATCAAAATAAATAATTTAAAACCGAAGTAGACATGCTTTCATATTTTCATGCCCAAGGATGGTAAAGGACAACCAAAACATGTAGCATGTAATGACAGATTTAATAAATTTGTTGTCTGATGGCAATACATAAATTACTACTAATTTCATGTTTTACATATTCTGTGCACTCGTCTTCTACACGCTAGTTTCATTTCCAGCATGATCACTCACGGAGTGTATGCTGTGTATCTACACCTTGAATCTCCACTCCAACAAAAAGAGGAGATACTTAATACTACAAGATGTTTAGAGACACCCTGCTTCACATTTTACATTTTAACACTTCAGGTGTATTTTAAACTGAATAATTTTTAATAATACTGTACATCAACTGACTGTTGTATAATACCATATACATTTTAATATGTTTCATCTTTGGTGCATTAATCAGATCCACAATATATAAATAACCAACAAAATGCACTTCAATGTTTATGATGTATTTTGTTCATTATGTTCTCACCAAAATGTTTTGGCTGCTACTGCGGCCATCTTCAGGGTGATATTATTAATAAAAGCATGCAAAGGTACAAATGTGGTTGGCTGTGTCACTGTCACTTTTGTGTTGTTCTCTTTGTTTTACTCTTTTATCTTGTGAATGTTTTTTTCTAATGTGTCATGTGTGTGTCTGTGCGTATGTAGGTACGTGTGTATGTATGTATAACAATTATATAATGTATATGTATGTGTGTGTGTATATATGTATTTATTTATGTATGTATATATAACAATTATATAATGTATATGTATGTGTATGTATGTATGTATGTCTGTATGTATGTAGGTACGTACGTACGTATGTATAACAATTATATAATGTATATGTGTGTGTGTGTGTGTGTAGGTATGTATTTATTTATTTATGTACATATGTATGTATGACTATGTATGTGTGTATGTAGGTACGTATGTATGTATAACAATTATACAATGTATATGTATGTGTGTGTGTGTGTGTATGTACGCATAACAATCATATAATGTATGTGTGTATGTACGTATTTATTTATGTATGTCTGTATGTATGTATAACAATTATATAATATATGTGTGTGTGTGTGTTTGTATTATAATTTCCATTAAAATTACATAAGTAATATAAATTTAGGCTAAAAATGGGTAATGACCAAACAATTTTAACTCCCAAGATTTTAATCATTACCCATTTTGAACCTATATTTATATTACTTATATAATTTCAACTGAAATTATAATAATTTGTCATTGTTATGGAGTGATGGTGAGAACATAATGAATAAAATACACCATAAACATTGATGTGCATTGTGTTGTTTATATATATACACACATATATAAATATATTTACCATTTTCTAACATATAGGTTGCTTGCATCTTTATAATACTATAGCTCCCTGATGATGGCTACAATATGTAGTTAATACAAATAGCAGCACAAAAACAGACTTTTGTGCTGTAGCTGGAAATAAAACTAGTGTGTACTACTAATCTGTTATGGCATAAGATGAATTCCATCAAAACTGTTGTGAGAAATTACTCTTCATGACAACTAGGTAGAAAATAATTTACAAGTCACACAATTCAATACACCATTTTAAGACATATAATACATACTTAAGTCCTATAAGCTGATGACTGTTCAACTTATCTCCATGCCTGTGGAGGTCTTCAATGGTTTTAACACCAGCATCTACAAGCTGTTTTGCTTTAGCTGGTCCAATTCCTGACACACGTGTTAGCAGATTGATGGCTGTGCTGGTATCATCATCTCGAATCTTGAAAAAAGTTAAATTACTTGTTAGTTGTAAGACACAGAAAAAATACACTCTCATGTGTCTATGTAGAAACCAGGTGTGGGAAGCCTGAGAAGACAGTGGATGGATCAAGCGAGGTCACAAATTATATTGGGGGGGGGGATCAACAAAAAGACAAATGATAGCTAGATGGGCAAGGATGGAAACATATGTATTATGTTCAACCCTCACAATAAGACACAAACAAATCAATACAACAGAACACCACTACAGCACATATTGTATTTTCCCAATATATGACAAGAATATTTCCTAACTCTTCATCTGAAAAATATGGAGGCCTCCTAATAATCGTACACAAAGTTAAACATGTTCTGTGCATGTGTTCTCCTGAAAATTGAAGATTGTGACACCGTATTCATCTTATAAGCACAGTCACCTCATAATAAGGCAAATACCATAATTTTTTAGGTACGATAACCATTGAGAATATAAAAAATGTTGTGTGTGCTGTAAATGTAAATTTTTATCTCCCTATAAATATACTTATTCTAATTTTTACATGCATTCACATTAGTCACAAAAAGTTCCTATTAGTTCTGGTATTTTTCGTCTGTCTGTCCACATGTATCAACTCAGCCCTTACTTATCAAATCTCCATGAAATTTTATACTGAGGCCTTCATGAAAATCTGCTGAGAAATTCCAGATTTGGTTGAAATGAGACAAAAATATCAGGTGCTATACATAGAGACCTGAGTGCATTTTCTTGCTGCTGGTTACAATCATCATATAAGAACTCTCCCTGAGTAAAATGGTATCAGGCTGTTTGAACAGCTGAGCAGGTACAAACATTAGGAAATGTTTTAATCTCAACAGTACTAAACAAAAGGCACTGTTGCATTTCTATGTGATGCATTCCATTGTTGACAGCAACAAGTGTAAGTCCACAGTTCAAAGGAGACGCATTTCCTAGTTTCCATGGCAACAATATTTAGTTCAACAATGATAATAAGAACTCAATGTTGCCGGCAACATGAATTCGAGTGTTATGATCACCAAGTAAGTATCAACATTATACAAACACAATGGGACATTATAAGAACATTGCCTATATTGTTATATATGTTACTTGCTGTATACAAATGTTTATCCTTACATTTATTGTACCTTGAATTGAATTTTATTTGTAAGTGTGGTTTATTATGGTAGCTTGCATTATGTTTAAGAATGCAGTTAGCAGCCTACCAGTTGCATCATGCACTTACACCACCACTAGGTCCACACCGCAGCTTCAAGTGTTCGTAATTCTCTTTTCTTAGGTGCATTAAATTTATTCCATATCCTCAAGATCATGACCTATGAAGTGCATATTACTTTATTAACTAGTATGAACAGTGGGGTCGTTACTCCTGTACCAAGAAGCTCCTTCAAAATCAATCACATTAAATTTTTACAGCATGCAGAATCCATCAATCTGAAGCCATTAGCCACCTATGAATACAATAATGTCTGTTTTTAATTCATAACTACAGCATACCTTTTCTAGTTTCTGCAATTTTCCTGTTTCAAGAATTTCGTCAATTTTTTTTGAAATTTTGGCTCCAACACCATTTAGCTTCCGAGCCTCTTCTCCAGACTGAATTCGTGTAGGGTGGGCGGCTAATGCAGTTGCTGCATTGCGGTAAGCATTATACTTGTAAATATTACGATTAACATTTCGTTCATAGTCTGCCAGCTCTGTAAAGAATGAGAGATTAAAAATATTAAGGAATGTTTTCAAGTAATACAGTAACATATACACATCAAGATAGTTCTATCAACCAAGTAAATTTGTGTCATATAAAAATCATAATCAAACCCCACTTCCTCAAATGTCCAACCCACAGCCTAGTCACTCTAACAACTTTGCTACCCAAGAAACATCCTGCTTTTTCAGGCAGAGAAATGCTAAAGGACAAATTCACCCCATCATACAAAGCATAGCAGTGAAGCAAGCATTTTCCTACTATACGATTAGTATAAATTTGCATGTTGAGATTAACCACCTACCCCCATCCATCCCCTCACCCTCTGCCCTTGTAAACAGACATATGAGAGTCTTAACACCATGCACATTCAGCTTGTCTTGGGCTGGAAATAAGTAAGAAGAAATGGCTAAATAAAATTTTACTATGGATTCTATTTCACTAGTGAAGTGATGAAATTATTCCTAGCACATCATTTAATTCTCCTCAGCTGTTCAGTGACTACTCAAAGACCAAGTTAACTGACATCCACAATAAAGTGTGTGGACACTTACAATTTAGAAATGACTGTGTTGATTTGGATCAAAGTTTCACGGTTTGGTCATTGCTACTATAGTGATAAGCACAACACCCTTAAGTTTAATAATTACTTTGAATCCATGCATAAATCATACAGCACTGCACAATAATACAAGAAGGAAAAACCTACAATGTTATTTTCTGTAATGACAAATATCATTCATAAAACTGTCACTTATCCTTCAGATTGAGGCAACATACGATGATGCAAATGGAAACACAAATCCACTGGCACTGTTTTATTGCGACCTTTTCCTTGAAGTGGAATGAGAAGAAACTGACTGACAGAAAGTGAAAATTATCAATTACAAAACATATTGGGCTGTGTGTACGTAGAAATTTAAGTTAAATGAATGTGATTATGCAGCTAGACAAGAAATTGAAGAGCCATTTCAAATGACTTCAAACTATATGCATTGATGTAGAGTCTCGTTTCACATTCAGAACTCAAAACTCAGTTCAGAGACTGATTTACATGACACTTTCAAAATTTCTTTAAGCCACCTCAGGAAAATATGGGGCAACTGCAAAATGGGCAACAATTACTAATGCCCACAAGAGCAAACACCAGTTCCTGTTCTCAGCCAGATACAACTACTAATGTCCACAAGAGATCACCTCTCGCTCCTGTTCTCTACCAGATACAACTACTACATACACAAGAACACACCACTATTTCCTGTTCCCAGACAGATACAACCAGTCCACATTTCATTTACATTATAAGTTTTCATTTTGTCACAAACATTGGCAATACACGTATGTACTAAGTCTTCTAGGTATCGTAATGGCACTCGCAGCCCATTTCGGTTCTGGCAACACTGCTTCTACAAGGTTAGGTATATTACGATTTTCTTACACCGATTACATGTTCTCACACTAATGTAAAGCGTACGACTTTACAAATAGAAAAGCGATTCACTACTCTGGAGCTGTAAGTTACTAAAGTCAATAAAAATGTTTGGATTTGACTATTTTAAGTTTCTTCTTAACCTGTATTCTAATAATATTATTACTATTATTATTTACTGAAACTGAGTTTTCATTCGGTGGCAGTAGTCCTTACACTAGTAACAAATAAGAATAAATATACATAAGCGAAGCAATACAATAACACAGTACATAGAAACACACATTTTTTAGGTTTCTGTGACCGTGCATCATGAGCAAATCGTGAAGTGAGAACAGTAACCTTCACAGTGCTCGCACCCTACAACGCAGCGCCCCACAACCGCTACCAACCACATCCAGCAGAACCAGCGCAGCACACCACATGCAGTAACAGACGTCTTGGTCTCCTGAAGATGGGCATAATGATGCCCGAAACATGTTGATAATAAACATCTAACTGTTGCATCTTGTTGGTTTTCTCTCTCACTTCAAGAAATACACATATTACCAAAACACCCACACATCACAAAA
>Ga0131853_10004596_pt1 | contig 24740 bp, 10 predicted proteins | sample TergutLab28metaG_FD_92764 | JGI IMG/M metagenome (GOLD analysis project Ga0131853, IMG submission 92764) | Labiotermes labralis P1 segment gut microbial communities from Petit-Saut dam, French Guiana - Lab288 P1 (version 2) (version 2) | ecosystem: Host-associated > Arthropoda: Insects >...
ATATATATATATATATATATATATCACGGAGGACCAGTGGCCTCAATATGTCTGAACACATTCTTACAATAATTGTGTTTTAAACTTTGCTTTCTTTGTGAATGGTCTTTTCCTGATTGACAAAATGAAATTTTTATTTTAAACGCTGAACCTCATTCAGTACATATGGTAGAATGGTGGTGGTGATCATGATGATACTGAGACAATATAATGGAGAATATGATGTTTAATAAAGCATAAAATTGATGCTATTATAGCCATGTCACTGTTGGATGAATTTTGATCTACCATGTTTATAAATGATTGCATTATACCCCTGGATTTTGTGAAATAGTTAATATAAATAAACTGTTAGAAGTATTTAAGATGACTTGGTTATCTTGTTCCAAAGAATGTTTTGTTTATATGTTCTTTGACCCTAAAATTAATTCTGCCCTGTACCTCAATTGTATTCTTTTATTCAGTATGTTCAACATTTCCTTATTATCCCCCCAAAACAGCGCTTATATTAATTCTTGTTGTATGTGACTTGGGTTATTTTTCCTGACACCCAGTATATTAAGCCAAGTGCACAAATTTGTATGTAGGATGCTGAAGGTGTCTTTGAGTTGCTGAAATCCCATAATCATGAAATCACGCTCAACAGTATTGTTCAATTTAGAGGCAGAACACTCTGGAGGAAGTTGAGGAACATGAGCCTGAGCATAAGAAGAGGACCTTTACAGTTTTGAAGTGACTGAGGGACTTGGACTTATTGAAGCTGGAAACAATGTGTTTGAGGACACTGATTTGTTTGTCAGAGTTCATATTTAAAAAATTTTTTTTTTTGCAAACTTGATTTTATCTTTCTCCCATCAAAATAGATTGTCTGGAACCATCCTCCTCATTTTAACATCCCACGTGAGGGAAAATATTTCTCGGCATATGTCATTTTGACTAATGTTACCTGTCTCAGAAACATCTACTATGTAACTTCAGGGAATGTCTAATATGAATGAAGGTACTGGATCCCTTTTAGGATAGGTGGCTTCTTTCAGAGTAGGCCCTGTATGTTACAAGTAATTGTTTGTTTATTTGGTCCCAGGACATTCAACATCCATCCTACCTGATCTGGTTATGGCCTGAATGAGATTTTTTTTTGTGGGGGGGGGGATCTTTACTGTTTGGTGTAGAGCACAGTTTTCTAGGTCATTACGGCCTGACCACCAGCCTGCTGCTACCATTGCATAACTGCCACCAGATGTAATTGAATTAAAATTTGTATAATTGCTTTAAAAATTCAGGTTTTTTAATATCTAACAGGCCATACCTTTCTTTTGTGATCACTAAGAAATTCACGTGGCCTGATTACATATGAATTTCTGATCATGTAATCTACTACTGAAAGTATTTGGACACACCTGTGTTAAGACGTTATACTACTATAATTTGTTGTACTGGATCAGGAAAATACCATAATAAGTTTCACATAGTGTGGCTGTGTGACAAGCAGTTTTCTGGAAGGAGAAGTGATCAAACTACTACAGTAGGCTACAGCTGGTCATACATGTACAGAAAACAAAAGAAGTGATTGTAAGAAACAGCTAAAAGAAGGCTGTTGCACCTTTTCTTAAAATTTGTAGAAATGGGTGCACATGTCAAATGATAGTCCTCTGGGTTCAACAACTTCCAAGACAGTTTCATCACATGCAACTTGTTTGTGCAAAGTTAGTACCATCTTACAATCCCATACAGTATCAAATCCCAGAAGACTTTATTATTTGATCAAGAACTGCTTTGATAGCCTCAAAACTTACAAATGTAACAATAAAGATAATGCACAGCAATACATTTCAATAATAAAGGAACCTTTATCATCAGCAGCTCAGTGGAGAGTGACGAATTAAATAACTCATTAAGTTCAACAGAATGGTAGTGCAGAAATATTTTACTCAGTTTTGTGAAAAAGTGCTAGTGCTAGGCCACATACAACCTCAGGAGAGGGGATGTTAGATTTTAAATCCAGGAATCTTCCAAATTCTATACATGAACTGGCTCTGTTTTCTGAGTCAATGGGCAGGTGATACTCTGTCATAAATTTCTACAGTAATCACCTTTTAATATCAGCAGATTTATACAGATCATATATTTTCCAGTTTTATTCTGTCACTGTGTATGGTGACAACACAAACCCAGTTCTGTAGTCAACTAACAGAAGCTATATGCCTTACAAGACTACAATTACTGCAGTATTTTTAAGAGACTGCGCTTAGTGTGTCCTGAAAATATCACTAACTAAATCACATATCAGCACACTCACATATACCAGAAAGGCCAACTAGGCCGCACACAAATGTCTGGTGATTTGCTAGAAAGACACCAGAATGAGAAATTTTGAAGAGCAAATGTTTCCCAGTGCATGTAGACAGTCTATTATAGCCCTTTTTTAAAGTTCAAGTTTTGAAGACTTTTTCCTGAAACCAATTAAAATGAAATTTAAAATGTAAGTTAGTTATAAATATCTACTTTACAACTCATATTTTTAATGGCCAGTAGGGTTACCACCTAACAGGGTCAGTCTAAGATATTTCTGGATCCAAGGTGAAGATTGGGGTTCCTGCCTGTGAATATTCCTGAACTGACAATGCAGATAGAGCACTGTAAAAAATTACATTCATAATTTGAAACACAATACAGCAGAGACACAAAATTGTGATGTGGGTATGCTGCACCGAAATGCAGATATAGTAGTAACCCATAGAAACCAAAGGAAGCATCACAACGGTAGTAATATCCAAGTGGCTATAATAACAAATTGTCATGTTTTAAGAATTGAACATGGACCTATACTCCAGCACTTTATTTTTTGCAGTAAGTGTAAGTACTGCACATACTGAGTTAATTAGTTATGCCGCAGAAGGAACATACAAAAGTGAGTGAAGGTCAATGAAGGAAGGTATGCAGAAGAACTGGGTATATTCTTAATGTCAAGTTGCATGTAATGCATATCAAAATATGTCCACTTCACTACAGAATGCAGATTTCCAGTGTTGTTACTACTGGGCCTACTGCTATGCTATGTTGATGTGTCAACATTCCTGGTGCCTGCAGAAATATGCACAACATGGGTAACTCTTCACAGAATGATATAATGCTCTCAAAGTGGGCAAAATATTGTGTTTTGTGCCATTAAATGCCTCATTTTAAAATTATAATATTTATATGCATATTATATGAATCTGTTATGGTGCCATGTATACCATAGCAACAATGAAATTCTGGGTTTCTGAACGTGCTTCACTTCAGTCTGTGTTCAGCCCCTTTATTTTTAGTAATTCTTACATAATTCGTCTACATTTGAGTTAAATATTCCGTTTTCATTGTTACATTCTCATTATGTTGTCTGGATATTCATCAGATAATATTTCAGAATCTAAATTAATTACAATATACACGTACTCTATCCTCATACAAGTTTTATTTAATAATAAAAAACACACATTCACAGATCATTCTGCCTTGATTTTTATACATGGAGTAAACAGGTGACATTATGGATTCGGAGTTAACAGAATACATAGAAGAGAAAGAATAAATAAGTTATTATAATTATTTTTTAAAGTTGTATATAATATACTTGTTTCAAATCCACATACATTATTTACAAATAGACTGAATACATTGTAGTCTTTACTGGATTCACGGTTGTGTCTGGTTTTGTATTCTTTGAAGTTAACCTTATTAGCTGAACATACACAGGTTTCAACACTGCTTACATTTCAGTATTGCCGGAGGACTTGTGGGAAGTCATTTTGTGTGTGATAAAATTATATTTAAATAACCATATGCCTTAAGAAGCGCTTAAATTGCTCTTAGTTTTGGACCATTCCAGTTTAAAAACGCTTGTTACAATAGAACATTCCCTTGGTGTTGATACCTTAATATATTAAGGTATTTAAAATTTATACTGAGCGAAACTTCAATATACTGCTTCTTCCAGGTATCCAACCAAAATTTGCCTTACATCTTCAGGCCCTTTATTTTCCTGAAATCATTGTGGTTTGTCGTATGTATAATATTTAACACCAACTTGTTGAGCAACGTTTTTATTTGTTAATTATTGCTGCGACATGTTTCGGCCTCAGTTGTTGGCCGTCTTCAGAGAGCGTATTAGTGTTTTCGACGTCTGTTACTCAAGTGGATACATAAGCAGCAGGCATCGAAAAGACGGTTAACTGCTAAGTTCGAAATATGTAGGAGCAGTAATTAACAAATAAAAAGTTGTGCAACAAATTGGTGTTAAATATTATGCATATAATGTAGTTGCACGGTGCACGGAAAATGTACAGTATTAAATCTGCAGGTTGTCGTAGTTTACAGTACATTGATAACAGTAACAACGATTTTATTATGGTAATGATTACTTACTAAATCATAAGTGATACGTAATTTGTCACTGAGAAAATAATATTCGAATATGGAAGCCCAAGAAACACGGGCCTCATCACCACCTCCTGTCTGAAGTTGAGAAGCAAATGAAGAGGATTCAAGTCAGTTGATTCCCTATGGCTTATGCTCCTCTTCTCGTGTCTACTGGATTTTAGTGTAACGAAATCTTGACAGTTCTTCTCTAAAATCCAATATTAAAGTGATTTTCCTGTAATTTGATGTGAATTCAAATGTTTACAGTATATTCGCTTTGTCTTTGAACGCTGTTGAAAAACACGTCGTTATTTTTATGAAATTAAATTCTTTTTTTATTATCAAACTGAGAACATCAGGAAGTTATGAATCGGGTGCTAAATAATTTGTTAGACAAACCAGCTCTGGGAAACTGCAGTTATCTCTATCAATCACGAAAGGAATTTCATTGCAATAAGACAGCGTATTTTTAAATGTTAGTGGAGTGTATAATTTAATACGTAGAAGGTTGTACCCCTTTATTCGGAGCCGGCGTAGGTCATTCGATGTAGTGACTAGGTTAGGGGCTGGGAAACCAAGGAATCGTTTTCCGTTTGCCAACAGGGCAAATAGGTTTATCGGTTTTCCAAAGAGTAAGACTTCCTCTGGACCCCACTCAGCCTCTATTCAATGGGTATTGGGGGCTTTTTGCTTGGAGGTAAAGCGACCGGGGCGTGAAGCTGACGATGCACTTCCATGTAGTGTCAAGTTTAAGAGCGAGTGCAGCTGTATCTTTGCTCCCTCATATGCCTTCATAGCATTCGCTTGGACAGCTTGTACCTGTCCATTACTCATTTACAAGAAGCGCAAGTTTTCACGCTGGGAATATATGTTACGAAAAACGTAACTGGGTTGTAACCAGACGCGGGGTGTGCATGGTAACCGTATTAAGTAGGCTAACACCGTAACATAAGCGCTGTGCCCCTAACTGGAACAGTACAGGGCGTACCTGACAGATGCTGCACACGCTTACAGATCATACCGGGTTTTGCGTGTTTTACCACAACAATGCAAGAACTCAACTCACTTGGTAAGTTCAAACCCTGTTCCAACAAGGGCAGAAAGCTCGTGTTAAATGTGTGAACCAGGCTGACGTGAATAATGTCAAAGTCCCGCGTCCGTTTGTGAGACACCGAGATGTTCAAAGCTGTGAATTTCTGAAACGCATAATTTAAAAATTGGTACCAAGCCCTTGGCACTTTCCAGCTTCTTCTACTTTCTGAAGGAGAGTACGTAGATTAATATGTTTGTCCTTCCAGTTCAGCTTTTGGGCCAATTTTACGATTGTTACGAAATTTGGTATGCACAATGTATCATTGCAGACCATCTCAACCTAGCGTTTTTTTTTTGCTACAATCGGTAACAGTACGATGAACGCAATAAATTTTGGCTGGTAGCGACGGTAACTCATTTAATCTACGGTCTTTATTGCGTATTGTAATGTGTCTTAAAAATGTTCAGCTGTTATAACGGTAAGTCTTTTTGGTAAAATATGCGAGCAAAACAATAGAACGAGGAATGCATGGAATCTTCAGGGAATAACGTTCAATGCGGATCGCACGTAAACAGCAGGCTTTTTGGTTGTGTATGTCTAATTTCTGTTAGTTTGATGGCTGCCTGTTCACTTGATTGCAAAAACGAAAGGCCTATTCGGACATTTCGACGACACTTCAGAAGTGTCCAATTTTATGTGTGGCGCACAATATAAATTTTGTTCGTGACCATTTTATCGCCTTTCTTATTACCACATACTTCTTTATTAAATAACAGAAATCAAAACCAACAAAATTTACTATTAATGTTACTGCATTTTACCTGCGGTTAAGTCATGCGTCAGCCCGATAATGGACAGTGCAAGCCTAACTTTTAGCTATTGAGACTGAGAAAAATTATGTTATGTTTTGACTAAAGTGCTGTTAATTTTTACTTGAAACTATTCTGTATTTAGGGAGACACTTCTGGTGGTCTATAATTAATTATTGTAGACAACTAGGGGTTTCACCCTTAAATACAATGTATTTCGTTGGTCATACTTTCTGTGATGATCGTGAATATGAAGTACTATGTTGAACAGAGGACGTTTATTGTCGAATTGTGTACGAAACCCCATAAAAGCATCTTAATAAATTTGTAAGTCCGTTCTCGGAGTTACAATTCTTTCGAAATCAACAGTTCATCAACTGGTGAACAAATGCCGAACAGGTTCTTTGAGAGGGGGCGACGGTGAGCACGATATGTTTTCTAAGAAGTAGTATTTTAGTTAATAGTGGAGAACGTTGAGAAGAATGTTCTTGAAAATCTTTGTTGTGAAAGTACGGTTTGTAACTTTTTTTTGAACTAGTGTGTAGTGGTGAATCGATTCCTTGATAAATTAAGGTCACGTAAATGCTTACAATAACAGATATTTCGACAGGCAAACAAACACTAATGCACAAGGTGCCGTTTACATTACATTAAAGCTGGGGTATGGTGTGCTGTCAGTGCAACAAGACTAATTGGGCTTATCTTCTTTCGAATACAGTAATTTCAGAAAGATACAATGGACACATTTTCGCACCATTTTGTGAAAATTTAAGTGATGAAAAGGAGTACGCGTTCTTCCAGCAGGATAATACGACCGCCCATACAGACAATTTGATCGTCTATTGTGGCTTGTTGTTTCGCCCCCCCCCCTCCCCCCTCCAACGCCATGTGGCTGTTAATTGTGGAGATGTTTAAAAGACAACGGTCACAAAGGAAGGCCTTAAGGAAATTATGTGGCGCCCAGTATCGGAGGACAGGAAGAGTTTTTAATAATATGCTCACATGTGTGATGCACGCACGAGAGTGGCGGGACGTCATTTAAAACGCCTGCTTTAACACGCGTTAAATGGGACACTCTGTAGGTATATTTAGCTTTCGATCTGCTGGTGATGAGTAATGAAACATTGGAACTACGATTGTGAAACTTAACACTGAGACAGAACATTGAAGGACATAAAGCTTCTGCAGGAAGTCTTTTTCCCGACAGTGAAACTATATACATGGCGACATGTTGCCGCGTATGTGGTTTGGCTGTCGCGACAGTGCAAAATTAACGTCGGCAAAATATGTACTTCTGTAACGTTCTTAAAATGATAATGATAACAATCAGTAGCATATTTACAATTACAAGCAATAAAACTGAGACTCGACTGGGATTCGATCTCATGTACATAGCTTAATATTTATAAATACACATTACATAAATAAAGTCTGTAGGACCGGAAGTCGACAACAGAAAATTATGTGTAAGATTTCTGCCTGCCACTCCATTTTACTGAACACGAATGAGAGAGTGATCACATTAGTGCGATGATCTTGGCAAATTTGAATTCCAACATTGGGGTTCCTTTCTGAAATGGAATCTTGCAGTAATTAACGCCACTTACTATATTACCAGAGGTATCACACTGTCTAAATATCTGCTTTTTGAAGCAAATGACATTTCCTTTTGCAGATTTCAGTTTTAGCTTACCGCAAACATCGCAGAACGTATCCATATATGCATGATATCAGCAAACTCAGATTAAAAATTACCTTAACTTGGGGCCGTAGTTTGCGATAGACACAGCACTAATGCATCTCAACACACCAGACAGCACATAAATTTATTTATTGGTTCTTGAGGAACAAACGTTTTAAGATTTTGAGGAAACCAGTTAAGGAAATTATTTCGTGAAGGAGGTTAGAACAAAGACTGGTAAAATCCCTTCCTTTAGCTGCACCAGATAGGAGTGAGTTTAGTGATAAAGAGTTCTCAATACATGCTTTTTTTCCACAAATCTGAATGATTTTGTAAGTCATTTTAATAGAAAAACGCCGACGAATTCTTTGTCGTGATACAGAAATTTTGCAACAACAACTTTATTAAAACCTTTCTCTTGTGCAATTTAGCGTCGTAATACGTTATCCAATTACCACTAAATGCTTCAGTCAGTACAGTTTTTACGTGGAGGTTGTGATACGAAGTGATATTTACGTATTATATTTCTTTTACGGTTGCAGAATTTAGTGAGGGTGTCTTCTTATCTAGAGCAAGATCTCATAATGAATGGACAAGTATTTGAAGGGGTTCAGAATTTTAGATATTTAGGTGCCTTGATTAATTCAAAAGAATTCAATAAGTCATGAAATGAAATCACGGAATGGTGCGGGTAATATATGGTATTATAGTCTACGACAAACATTTAGATCTAGAGACATGAGTAAAGCAATTAAAATTCAGATATGTAAGACGACAGATAACCAGTTGTAGTGTACGGGAGTGAAACATGGGCTGTGACTGAGATGGATATGAAAAGAATGGGTACATGGGAGAGAAAACATCAACAAAGTGGTAAAGCAAAGAATACGGTGAATCAGAATTGACGGAGCTGTATAAAGATCTAGACATAGTAGCAGATATTAAAAAGAAGAGTCTGGAATGCATTTGGGCAGGGAAGGACAGATTAGAATATATGTGAGAGTAAACCGGGGGGACATAGAAGAACGGGAAGACCTAGAATGAGATGGCTGGAAGATGTACGGAATGATCTACGGGAGATGAAGTTTAAGAGATGGCGACAGAAGGCAGTCGACAGGGAAGAATGGGCGTCCGTAATTAAGGAGGCCAAGGCTGTCAGAGGGCCTTAGAGTCAAGAAGTAAGTAAGTCTTTTTATAGTTTTAATGATAGTTACGGGTTTGATGAAAGTCGGGGTTGTGTTCCCGGCAGGGAGATTTTTCTCTTCACCAAGTCCAGGCTGATTCAGGGGCTTACCCAGCCTGCTTCTAAACAGCCTCAAAGGGTCTCTGTCTTTGAAGGTTAAACGGTCAGAATGTGAATCTGACCACGCATGGGAATCAAGGATGTGTAGAAATATGTTACTAAATTATCGAATATGAATGTTAAATTATAAATGTAGTTGGCTGCGAAAAATTTGTACATGCTGTTTACATTCAGACTGGCAGGATTTTCACCGAAGGTTAGGCAGCTGATTATTCATTATATGAGGGCCATAAAAGCATTAGTATGATTATTTTTCTCAGCAGTAGCGGCAATAGCCACACATTCTTACATCCAGTACCTTGTCGAGTCTTAAATAAAGCTGCCAAGTTATATTTCACAAGAAAAGGAACATAAAGCTGAACATTGGAAGGAGTTAAATAACAGTAAGTATTTAGGTCAGGTTCTACCATTCTGTCGGTCCCCTATTATGTCTGATATTGGATCATTGGTGCGGCCAAGTTTGAATGGTGACTCGTGTTCATCCGAAGAGCTGTTAAACTTTTACTGTACCACTCGTCCTCCGGACTCATACCTGAAAAAAAAATCAACAAAAGAATTACTTCATATCCACAGATTTTAGTAATTCATAGTAACAATTACAATATTACATGACGATTAGCCACACCAGCAGCCTGCTTCATTATTAAATATATACACAGGTACATTATTTTATCTGACAGCTATCGCTAGTCACTTCCCGTCACTCGATTGTGTTATAAACATAAGCCCATAAACCGGCAAGTGACCATGCTGCGTACCGAACAGTGTATGATTCACCTGCTTGTCTCTAGACGCATTTCGTGTGATACAGACGCTAGTGAAAGTGTGCAGATAACAATTTACAAATACTTGAAAAGTTCCCGAGCGACAAATTTCATTCTAGGCGGTAAAATAATAATCAGAAGACAGAAGTCTACTGTTCACAAAATCTACGACATAGATTGTGAAGGAAGACTGGATTTTCATGGAATGTATGATGGAGAAATTGACTCCATAATCGTTCTGTTTAGCGACGAAACTTTGTTTCAACTCAAAACATACAGGAACTCTGAGAATAACAAGTTTTCTACTTTCACCCACGAAGTGCAATTACAATAACATAAGGCTTGTGTGTGGTGTGTTGAAATTACGACCAGGATAACTGAGTCCATTTTTTTCTGAGACCATATATTGACACCAATATATTATGCACATTCTGACACCATTTGTGCTCTGATATAATGTGTAATTAAATTCTGTGTGTTGTGTACAGTGTATTTTTGGCGACAGAATAATAAGCAGGGGACGTTACGGTATAATTCTGACAGAGGAAGACGACCTTACAGAAAGCCTTCAGAAGGTAGTAGTTTAAATTTCACCAGCAAAATCTCTGTGTGCAGTAAACGTTATATTTACTGGCATAACACATCTGCTTGCCGAAGGGAACCATTTCGAACACAGCCTCCAAATTCGGTTAGTAAGAGCTTATTAACTATAATACGTTGAATTAAAACTCTTGGACCCCGGCTAACGGCGAACTGGAACATCCTCGATCGCTGTGCTGTCTGCCGTCATGCGAATTGGTCTGAGTCAACAGTTATTCGAATTGTCGGAAAAATATTGTCCTTGCATTTCTTCATATCAGCGAGTCTTGAATAAAGACATGTAAGTTAAATAGCACCAGCCATTTCGCAGTCAGAGTAGTATAGGACTGAGGGTTCTTGAGAAAGACAGGACAGTGATATGAACGACAGCGTGTCGGCCCGACACATCTCGCTGAAAATAAATTAGTTTTTTGCTCTGTGTTTTAAATTATAGATTAATCTGTTTGAAAGTTATGGCTTAATGAGGATTGCTTTATACATAAACAACACACACGGCAACAGATTCAATGCAACATTTCGGTGTTATGTCCTACAGGTTCGACCAAAATAAAATTAAAAAAAAGAGGAAAGCGGAATTGGAGCACAGAAATCTCTAAAATGAGATACTTCGAACCAGTATCAGTTGACAACTGAAATTGCTGCCCTGCTTGATGCAGATGGCGTGTGCGTGTTTATTCTGAGCCAGCGAAGCCTTTTCACATACTTTCTTATTGGATTATATTTTACGTGCGCAATGAATTAAAACAATATGAACGAAGAATATATGAAGCTCTTGCAGTGACATTAATATTGCCATTTTCTGGAATGTACACGGTGTCACATCCCAGAACACCCGTAATCTGTATCATCATGTGATTTCAAAACAAACGAGCAGGTTATGTCTTTCAGATCCAAAAGTTATTTTGAATGCGGAACTGAAATGTGGCTCGGGTCGGTCGAATATTCATGCTCTTAGAAAGCAGGCCTGCTTGTACCGTAATAAGGTACTCGCAGAAGAGTTCTTCATAAGAACCTAACAGCTTCTCACCTACTCATGAAATTCCCACACTTTGTGGAACAAGAACTTTTTTTTTTTATTCCTGTATTTGCCTGAGACTCTGAAACAGATGAACCTAGTTCACATCCTAAAATCCTGTTTGTTCTAGATCCATTTTAATATTGCCCACGTATCTATTTCTAGGTCTTCCAATTCTCTCTTTCCTTGAGGTTTTCTACCCAAAACCCTGTATGCATTTCCCTTAGCTTCCATGCCTGCAAGCCGAACCTATCTTACCCTCCTTTATTCTATCGTCCTAATTTTTGGCGAAAAGTACAAATCATGGATTTTCTCTAGCTGTTTATTACTTCCTCCCTCTTAGTTCTGAATGTTTCTTCCACCGTTACATTCTCGAACACGCTTGATTATCAATTTTGAATGATTCATAGCCATGCTGTAATGATTTCTTATGAGAAATAACCAACAAGTGCATCTACAGAATACGTGTAGAATTATTACGTTATAATAACCGTAGCCTGCTACATGTTTCGACCAGTTATTGTGCCCATCTTCAGGGAGGTGTTCTTTGAAGGATTATTACATAGAACGTTAAGACAATTTACAAATATAGAAAGTTAAGTTCTTCATGATGTTATGATTCTGCTTGATGTGGCCGTTGATGGTAATTTTAATGTAGTTGGGTGTTGGAAGATTTGATCTGCATACTTTGTTAAACCAAACTGCCGCATTGGTTCTGTGTAACTTCTCCTTAGTGTTCTTATTAGCGTGTGCGTATACTGATATGTAGATTTATTATATGATAATCAGCGTAGCCTCCTACATGTTTCGGCCACCTATTGTGGGTATCTTCAGGGAGGTGTTCCTTGAGGGAATGTTAAAACAATTTACAAATGTAACATGTTAAGTTAACTTAACATGTTTTAACGTTCTATGTAATATTCCTTCAAAGAATTCCTCCATAGATAGTTACAGTAGGTGGTCGAAACATGTAGTAGGCTATGCTGATTACAATATAATACATGTGCATATCTGTATATCCACTTTTTGGTTATTTCTCATAAGAACACTAAATTATGTTCTTCCCTTAATGTGAGATAAGTTTTATATCCATACAAAAGAGACATGTATTTTACCTGTTACGTTTTTACATGTTTACCAGTAGATATCGGAGGAGAAGAGAAAACATTCTGAAGGGAATGGGAGCAGGTATTTCTTGAATTTAATATGGACTGAATTATTTTCTCTTATGAACATTTGTTCTGTTAACATAGTTTCCAAATACCTGAACAGTGCCTACATTTAAGGATTTGTTAGCTATCTTGCACTCTTTTCAAGTTCCGCGGTTAAGAATGACTGGAGTTAAAACTCCACTATCCATACGCTTTTATTCTAATCAGGGACAAGTTCAGTTTACTTTATCCTGATATTGTGATTCTGTCTTGCATTTTGTTTACGTGACATGAATATAAAGTTAGTTTTCTTAGCATTTACATCTAGATCAACCTTCTTACCAAAGTCTGACAAACTTTCTATTTTTGTCTTTTGGTACAAATCATATTAGGCCCAAAAATTAGGCGTAGAATAATCAGCATGGACCCCAAGCTAAATTTCAGTGCATTCTCGTTTTCTTGGGCCTTCACTGTGCCGTTCTAGAGAAAGTTGCAAAGCCGTGATGAGAAGTCTTCTTCTTTTTTGCAGAACAGTCCGAATAGACAAATGTTTGCCTTTCCGGAATTTCTTTAGGCTATGTTTAATAGCGTTTTAATTATCGTAATTTATTTCAATAGTACACCAAACTGAATGATAATATTATTCAAAACTTCCTCCGAAACAAATCGTAGGCTTTTTTGTAGTCTATAAATAGGTGTTGTAATGCAACAAAACACATAGACATCGTATTTCTTAGATAGGATTTAATTTCAGATGCTTGTGACGATGTTTTTGTACAATGTTGCCAATGAATGTAATATTTCGTATTAGTACTTCGAATAATGCGATCCGCTTATATCCTTGACCATCGGCTCTTCGCTTCAGAAAAACTATCCTCCCTCTTCTTACATAAGACTCCACTTCGGTTTCTATGGATTTCTCCTACTTCTGCAACTCATACCTTTCTTATTCTCGTTTCCTTCCATGTCGATCTTCACAGGCCTGACAGTTTCGTTGATCTGACGTGAAGGAAGAAGACATTCTCCCAAAGGAACCTCAGGGGGACGACTGGAAAGTTAGGGGAAGCAAGCGAGAGAGGTTACGTACTAAGGGGAAGAATACAGTGGGCGTGGCAATGCAAGAAAGACGATAGGAGGCGAAGTAACACACAAACTTCTCCTTTCGTATGAACCTAAAAAGTTCCTACGCACAAAAAGAGCAAAGAAGTGAAGTAAAAAAGAAAGAATGGACTTTCACAAAGCAACGGTCCTAAGACACGGAGGAGGAAGAATCCATTTTCTCGACGCAGTTTTTTGTTTTTGACTCCTTTATTTTAGACGAAATGAAATAGCTGTCTCTTGTTTCAAAGTCCATGTATTAATAAAAGGTACAAAAATACAAACAGTCTTACGATAGAAAGATATAAATGAATAGAAACTGAAGCTTTAAAATACGTACAGAAATAAAGGAAGAACGGCTGTGATTTGTTGCACTGTCGAATGATGCGAGATTAATTGCATTTGAATTTTCTGAGCACAATTTTTGTTTCACCAACTAGATCCTTCATTTTTAATTCAAACTAGATCGTTCCGGAGATAGTATTTCGCCGCATACAGCGAGGAGCAACATTTTACGTTATAAAACGTCTTAGATTTGTCATTTCCTCTGTAAGATGGAAATCTTGATCGTCACTTCCATCTTTCTTGTCTAAGAAGCATACGAGCCTAGCAGAGAGAGGATTCATTTCCTTAGTCTGATAACGTGTCATGGAAAGATTGAAGACAGCTGGCAATGGTGGCGGATCTAGAGCATCAGACCAATTTGAAATAATTCATTTACATACAACTTTAAAAATAAGCTGTGTCTATGAAATCCTAGTTGTGCTTAACATAGAAACGATGAGGTAGAAATATTCTCAGGAGGACCAATCTCACACGTTTACAAGTGCACGTTAATTGGCGAAGTAAGGATTTAACTTTACTTAGCAGAGAAATTGAACACATTATGTTACACCGCCTGCTGCGAATCAGTATTAACCTTTTAAAGCACTACATGTTTCTTAATATTAAAAAATATGTATTTTTCCCGAACATTGTATTTATGTTTCGTACGATTATGAAGATAAGTAGCGTTGTTTCCCCCAACAACATAAACTGGAAATGAATTTTTTCACATACTTTAGATGTAACTCAATCTTCAGATGGTTAATTATAGTGTGCAATGCTCGTTGAACCTAGCTGTATATAATTTTGTATAGAAAAACACCCCTAAAGCAAAATATAAAACAGTAGCTTCAGATAAACTAGATTAACCAAGGTCAACCTGGTTGAATTCTATCCGTACGACAACAAAGTTCTTTGTATAGAATTTGAAAAATTTGCGCCTTATATAAATGTTCCGCTGAAGGAAATACAATAATGTGACTTAAATAATTAACACATCTCACTTTAGATTGTAGGTACTCAAGCGGACCTACTTGTAACGTGGGCGAAAGAGTTAGGGGTAAGTGAATAGGTCCGAAGAGAAATAACAAAAAAGGAGTTTTATTTATGGTTCTGTATTGAAAGACGTTTGAAAAATACAGCGGAGTGGATGAAGTGTTAGAAATGACGAATGTCTAAACGGTTTCGTTTGGCTGACCATCTTTTAACCAATAATAATTGAAGTGTTATGCTTATAATCTGAAAATTTATAGAACGTATAACTTACCCATGGCATCTTGTCTCAAACCCGACACTGGCGCCATATTTGTAGCACTGTGCGGCATAGAGAAAGGCTGGTGCACGCTTGAATACGAACTTGTAGTCATCTGGAAAAGTAGATCAGTAATATTGACTGTCCTTATTGCCATAACATCTCACCAGCAGGGAAATTTAATGAAACTTTTGCACACATGCCCATATCCTTGAGATTAACTGGTTCTTTGGTTATTTAACAATGCTCTTCCAACTACAGGTGTATAACTTCTGACGTTAGGAAGTGGTTATGAATGCTAGTAGGAAGGGATTTTAAATGAGACCGTTGTGGCTTTATTACGGTAGTAGCCGAGAATTCGTCTGGAATGTGAGTCATAATAGTTGGTAATCTAAATTGGGTCCGAATCCGGTAAATTTCAAACAAAATATGTGAGTGTTTGGAAAGAAAAAAAATTCTAAATATTTATAATCTAATTCATATTCCATGATAAATACTAAATACTCTTCACTTAGTATTGCGACCGGACACATATGAGGTCAATTCCCGGGCAGAGCCATACCTAGACGGAAAATATATGTTGGAAGTTTGACAGTTGACCCAGTTTTTGTAGATGTGGAAGAAGGTTCAATGAGACCGTACTACTAGGGTGCGTCTGCGTACATTAGGCTAACTTAGGCAAATTGAAAATTTAATTCTTTCAACTATAAAGCGTTTTGCACTTTCTGGACTTCCGAGGCGCCAGGCTTGCGGCTCGAAAATGGACACAGCGTGCTTCAAGTGCAACGATGTGGGACGGGTGAGCTGTTGGCTACCCAGGAACAAGTACAGACATACGCCGGGCTGGGGTCGGCTAAGTGAGGTCAGCCGATGTCAGCTTAGTCTATCAACTTTATCGCTAAACCAAATTTCTCTATTTGAAAATAGAGGCCAATCGCGAACTCAAAATTCGGTACTGGAAAAGGCGAACGCGTTGCACATCGGTGTATAAGGAAGCGCCGAAGCTAGACGCAGGCCAAGCAGTCCATGCAGGCCAGTCTAAACACGCTGATTGCACGCAGTCTGATTAGTCAAGCTTCTGCTGTTCTTCCGCATTCCGTGTGCACTTCCGGGCAGTAACTGATATCTACAAGGACTGAAGATATTAATTTTGACCTAGTACGCCGGAGCCAAAAAACCAGCATGAAATTCGGCAAAGAACCTAGACGTATTCAGACGGTGTGAGCATTATATTCAAGATCTAATCGTCGATACTGAAGACATAAAGTTATTATATGTAGAGAAGGTCTCAATATGGGTCTGGTTGATAATATCGGCTAGAGATGTTACTGCTGTGTACAGCATCCATTCAGAAAGTATCAAGTTTGCAGCACATCTACTGAGAATGTCACGGTGATAAAGGTACGGCAGTCAGGATTAATGAGTGAACATGTGCAGCCGTTCCCTTTGTAATCCGTATTTGGACCAAACTTTGATAGTGTTTCAAACAAGCAACCAAACCATAAACTGGCAAACGCAGCAGACCGCCATCAAAAACAGAATATATTAAATGATCCTGAAGATTTGTCTTTCTGTCGGTGATAGCGAATTAGACGTCCCTCCTGGGCTAAAGAAGCCCCAAGCCGACAGCTATAACTGTCTCTTTTAGATGGACATTTCCCTGAAGATACCGAAGAATAATTTTAGTTTCAGCGCCTGCTGTGTGTTATATGGGCGCATAATAATTCTGTGGGTGATGAAGAGGGTAAAACGTATCGTTGTTGTACGATGAGTGCAGAGCGATCCGGTTGTTGCGTAGAAATAAATGCAACTACAAATGTAGTTGTGGATTGTACTTTTTTAATTTTATTTGTTTTATTGCGTTCACAAAAGTTATCTCTTTCAGACTGTTGTTTTTTTTATTTTTTTTCTTATTTTATACGTGTGAAGGTAGCCGATATTTGCACGTACTCGACTTTTTCGACAGGACGATTCTTCTTTTTTTTTTAATGAATATTATTGCAATGAACAAATGAAGAATAATGAGAAGGACGGGAAGATTACACGCATGGCAGAGATCAGAAATGGAACCAAAAGTTTAGTTTAAAACATGAAGAGAAATAGATAACTTAAGTGTAATCTTAAAGAGAGATTGTGAGGGCATGTATTGGATTAAACTGGCTCAGGACAAGGTCCTGTGCCGAAGTCTGTGAATATGTTAGTGAAAGTCGTGGCTCCGTGAAAGTGAAGGAATTTCTTAAGAAGCTGCTTTACTATCAGTTTCTCATGAAATCTGCTCAATGAAATTAGGAAGTGCACTTTGTCATTAGATCAGACCGTCTTAGACACTGCAGGTTGACACACCGTTGTTGAATAACCTACGGCTTTACAAGTTTCTTCATAGGAATGAAGGTAAAGAAAAAAGAAACAAACAAACAAAGTGACTACGAGATTTATAAATACTGAAACAGAACATTGTGAACGGCCACAAAGTACCAATTTCCAAACCATGACCATCTCCACCTGTTACATTAATCTTGATGTTAATTGAATCTTATCTCGAGAAGTGGGTCGAAGCATCCTAGTTTGGTGGAACAAGCTGCACTCGGGCGACTGCTGTAGCAAGGTTTAACCGTCACGAATTAGTCCTGTTGAGGTTTTGATTAGGTTACTGCTCTTGTAGAAGACGGGTAGACACAGAAGGTGAGGGAGACGCTAAGAGGATCCGACGTCTGCTGTCGGAGGCAGGCTGCATGTACAGATCATGCATCAGATCTCAGCTTCCTGTATCACTTGTAGCTTATGGGACCGATACACAATGCAACGGTCCTTTGAGACGTACACAGCATCTCACGAGTTATATTCAGTAACTGTAGTTTGTGTAAAATACATTTGATTTCTATTGGGATACAATGTAATGACCCACTCATTTGCTGCCGGGCTTACGAAGGTTAATGACGGATAATTTTGACTTTTGTTGTTGGCAGATCGCATGATGGCCATTTGATACTTTGTCTGCAGTGATCAGAACTCATTCTTATTGCACTGGTCAAAAGTTCATGTTATTAACTTTGGTCAGTCAACCATTCAACTTTTATGAAAGAGCACACACGTAATCTAATAAATCGGAAAGGGAGTACGAATCAGTCAATAGACAGTCAAGGATAAAAGTGACTGACGGAAGAAACCGAGTAAAGAAGGTGAATATGAAGCAGTCATCATGATAATTATCGTTAAAATCGTTATGAACTACGAGAAATAGGTCCATTTTGACCCATTCCGAGCACTTTTGCTTTCCTCCCGCCATCGGTGTCCCAACAACGTGGAGTCCTCTTGTAGTTCCATGTGGGTTTAGCTAAGAGATTTTCCGATATAAGTAACAAACGACCACTCCCATCTGTTCTATGAATCTCAATTATTTTGCCGGTGCTGCAGACTTTAAACTTTCCTCTGATATCACTTTTACAAAGTTTCGTCTGATAGCCTAGACAGGGTGTCGGGATAGCGAACAGAGTCTAGTGACTAGCCTGCGGGCTTGGAACCCTAGGAATCTTTTTCGATTTCCGACATGCGTAAGATATTTTTTCTTCCCAGTCGTTCGGAACGGTTATGGTGTCCACATATTCTCCTCTTAAATGCTAGCAGGGGTACTTGACTTCAGAATGAAGCGGTCAAGGTGTGAACCCGACCACTCACCTCTGTCTAGTACCGAGGCTAAGGATGTTTGTAGCTGTAATTCCACTCCTCCATTATGGCATGCAGAAGGACAACTTTAATTTTAGCCGATTTCCTAACTTAATCTCTGGTCTGCAATTGTGTATCGCGCAACTCACTTCAGCCTTTTTTTTATCGTCTACTCTAGGAGGAAATTTTCGTAGTAACAACGACAGGATAACAGATATGTCAATATACATTGTAATATCTTTTCGTTGCCTACACTTTTCCACTTACAATACAGCCTTTATGATATAACAAACAAACCGGCCACTATTAGTTAAATTATCAAGTCAATATTTGCTTTATATCTTCAAGAAATTTTTTATCGTGAAATCTGAAGAAGCCAATTTCAAGATGCAAGTATTCTGGGATGTTACCATGTCAAACAGCAAATAGTTACCGGTGTTTCGAACGAACCGAGGGAACATGGGTTGGACTACTTATCCTGCTAAACACTGAAGATGGAGGCGGTACACACCTCCGAAATGTCGGTAGCTCTTTATTAGCCGATAGAGAGTAACATACCAGAAGACAAGAATGTTCAACAGCACCGCTGTGAAAACCTCAAAACTCGCAAGATGTCACTTCTTCAAAACAAGTCACGTCCTCCAGTCCACAATAATCTTTGCTCTGCTTGGTTCAACAATAGAAAATTTCATCATTTTGTTATTTTGATGAAATAAGTTGTACTTTCCTACAGTCTGGTTTAATTTACAGAAAACATTTTGTAACCTACTTCCACACTAGAGAAATAGTGTCTGGTCCTCAGCAAATATCTAGGCGGTAACAAATCAGTGCACAATAAAGCGCATTTATAATATCTGAATAACTACTTCGGAACTCATGGAGGCCTACAAGGGCCAGGTGGGGACGGGTTAGGATTGACTACGATGCCTTTGTTCTACACATCATTTCCATGGTAACATGTAGTTGTTACATGTATTCAGAGGTGATCGAACCGTGTTGAAACTATGGCACGGAAGGAAAAAAGCTATAACTTTATTTAATTCTTAACGTCATCAATATCAAAGTTGGAAAAGTAGGGTTGGAAGTAAGAAAAGGATGAAGAAAAGGGGTAAAGCGGGAAAGGTACGAACATCAGAAAGAAATAACTGTATTTCGACGGGCCTTTTCCAGTAGCCTTCATTATCCAGCATGCAAAGCGCACGTGCCCTGTTACACTGTCATCCATGGCCTGCTCGGGTCTATTATATTTTAACACATCATCTCATACACAGCACGATTTTCGGAAAAAAGTTTTTGAATATAAAATGTGTGTTTTCATTTTCTCTACAATTGTGGCTTAACCATTTCTCATTCTAAGAAGAACTGAGCGACATATGATCATAAATGTATATTGGCGATCACGTAAAGTACCTGTTATTCTTGTCAGATTCTAGTCAAATTGAATTTTTTAATGTATTTTCGAAAAATACTCAAATATCGAATTTCATGAAAAACCTTCCAGTGAGAACCGAGTTGTTCCATGCGGACGGACAGACGGAAAGACTTGAAGAAGCTAAAAACCTCTTTTCACAATTTTCGAATGAGCTTAAAACGTAAAAAATTTTTCGGTATACGTACAAATTATTAATTGAAGGAGAACTTTGAAGTGATCTGTCCACAATTTACACAGTATTTGTTTAAAGGAAGGTGCCGGTATTAAATCCTTTCTAAAAGAAGTTGCCGGCTCTGATTCACTGACGGCAGGTAAAACTGAAAATGCTCCTTATCTTCTAATTAAAAAAATAGCAAGAAGGATTTGATGGTATTGTTGTTGCACGCTGTGATAACATTGCTGAAATAAGAACAAAGAATAAGGTCTATGTTTCTGTCTTTTTGAACGTGTAACATTCATCTAATGCGTCACAATCAGTAATGGTGCCGGTGCGCTGTACCGTTGCCTACTCTCACAAAAAGCAGCGTATTTACAAAAACGGTAAGTGCACACACAAAATGTATCCTGTAGGCCTACCATATCATTTACAGAAATACCAGAGCAGGCCTGTATAACAGGATGACTAAGGAATATTAAACGTGTCTACCAAAAACATATACAACAGAAACAGGTAGTCAGTAAACCAAATAGATAATCGTTCGTACAGACACAAAGGCCTAAAAAAGTAAATAATTTTATTTTCCTAATGGCAGGTACATTGACTGTTTATCATTGACCTATGCGACCAATAAAATAAAACGTTAAAATTACAGTATAGATAATAAAAACATTCAAAGTAAATATGAAAGTCAAGAAAGTAAATAAAGAAGTGAGAAAGTGAATACAAAATGAAGAAGGTCAGTAGGTCAGTAATTAGGTAATTAATTAATTAAGCAAATGATTGTTAAAAGTTAGATCTGTATGTCAATGAATCGGCTAGGAAACAATGAATAAACACAAAATAAACTAACGAGTGAATTAATGAAGAGTGGGTGAATGTGGTGAATGCTGGATTTCACACAGTAGCGGTTACTCCGAAGATGGAATTAACACCGTAGAGAAGATAGCGAGGAAAGCGGGCTCGCCGACATCGAAATGCTATTCAGATGTTTTATTAGATTCATTAAGTCTGTTAAATGGGATAAAGAGAATGTTTACTCAGCTGAAAGACACGCGCTCATCGCATTCACGTTTAAAAGGGTTTTAACGGTAGAATTACTAAATTAGTCTGTCTTTCCGTGAGGTCAGTGCGGGGAAATACTAAACTTTTTGTGTTACGTTAATGGTACTAAAGCAGTGGAGACCTTTCTGTAAGGTGGAGTTTTTTTATGGCTCTGTGTGGGGTTTAAGAGCAATGTAATATAATTTTTATTGCACTTCCAGGACAAGAAATTTAAAGATTTCTGACACGTTATGAAGGGCTTTGTATGAAGTAGTACATAAGGTACTCAACACACACAGCTAACTAAATAGCGAACTAACCAACTGACGAAGTCCGTGGAGAACGCCGGTCCCAGTGGCCATGCTGTCTAGGGCCGCTTGCCTGCTGAGATCGTGGGTTCGAATCCCACCGTGGCATGGATGTTTGTCTGTTGTGAGTGTTGTGTTTTGTCAGGTAGAGGTCTCTGCGACGAGCTGATCACTCGTCCAAAGGAGTCTTACCTACTGTGGTGAGTCGTTGTGTGTGATCTAGAAACCTCGTGATTGAGGAGGCCCTGGCGCACTGGGTCGCGCCAAAAAAAAAACGAATGCCAAGAAATCTTTTTGGTGTGCATAGTTACCACTTAGATGTTAACAGTTTATAAAGAGCACTAAGTACCTTACCTGAGGATATCTGTTCATGGTGTTGATAGTATTGGGGTGCCCGTAAGGCTGGTATCCCCTGCTCGCTGTTGGGTACATATTTCTCATGATGCCATTACATGTTGGTATGACCGTTTGCGCCATTGCCTTCTGCACCTGCTTTTCTTGTTTCCTGTATTTGGCGCGTCTGTTCTGGAACCAAACCTGCGGCAAAAGCAAAAGAGTTGCACGTTGGTTGTACAGACCGGCAGGAAATAACTTTAATGTGTTCAATAGTTCGGGTAAAAGTTGCTTCGATATGTCATTCTGCAACGCCTATACAATCACAAGTATATGGAATTTTAACCCGAAAACTGTCTTAGAATATTCTTTCAAAGATCCGATAGACATTTACAGAAATTCGCGATGTCATAACACAAAAAACCACAATGAAACTCTAATCGGAATACATGAAAGGGAGAGAACACTTGGAAAATTAGGTGTGGAGATTATTTTCAAGTTGATCCTCGAAAAAATGTTGAAGATATGAACTTGATATATATGGGTTAGGAAAATTTCAGAAATGGGCCCATGTGAACACGACATTGATATTCGAAGTTCCAGTAATTCGTAAAAGTCTTGGTTAGTTAGCCAACTGTTGGCTTCTTGAGCATGAGTCTCTTCCATGGAGTGGGTGAATTAAGGAGATATACATAGGCAGGCAGGCAGGTAGGCAGAGAGACTGATAGATAGATAGATAGACAGACAGACAGACAGACAGGAAGTCAGACAAAGAGTGGAGAAAGATATTCCCAAGATAAGACACCAGAGCTACAAGCAAGAAGAAATATTATCCATTAATTAGATAAACGCAGTCTGTATTAGAAATAAAATAACATAGGCACAAATAGATATATTGCGTGCAAAGCGCAAACGTAAAGGATATTTAAATGTTGGTCTAAGAACCGCGAAAGACAGTACTGTAAATACAGTTTCTTGCTTGTGCAAGACACGCAAGCAGGCACACACACACACACACACACACACACACACACACACACACACACACATACACACGCACATATGTATAACATTCCTCAAATGAGTGACAGTATTAAGATGCAAAGGTCCTTAAACCTTCTGTTTCTGAGATAAAGATGAATAACAGTTTGTTGTAAGAACATATTAGGAAAACCAAGTCATTTGTTTGGAGGAAGTTGTGAAAAAGATATATATTCCCATAATATAAATTGACCCTTACATTCCAGACATGCATCCAACATTAATGGGTAATAATTGGAAGCATTTTGTCTAGACGTAACAACACCCGATAGACGACGTTTCATTTTCCGAAATGTGTGCAATACTTCTGTATAGACAAAGGTTGCCTGGTAAGGACAATGGATAATGTAATTATCGAGTTATAAATTGCGAGCTGCATTTCACGGATGCGTGTGGGAGGATAAGTAACGGACTTTTTTTCAAAATACAACAGGTAAACCTTTGTGTCTCTCTCCATTGTTTTTACAGTCTTATATTCTCTACAACTTTCTTTCCAATCATCTTTGCCAGAATGTGATTCAACTTTCATCCCGTTTCTTCCAACTCTGGCAGAACTGGCGGCAATTGGCTCTTCGAATTCCTACCATTGTCGTGTTTTCTTAAACAGGAGAAAGATTACGAAAACGCAGAATCTATTTTTGTTTGCTTCAGTGACCTCTTCTACACTCCTGTTTTAATGTTACAAATGGTGCTTTCGCGGGTGTGAAACATCGTTTCTTACAATAGAATTAATATTAGCTTATCCGTGACTAAATTTCAACGATTGTGTAGGAAGTAGAAATAGAGAGTCATAACGTACTTCAGGTCGCTGTATCTGAAGCCGAAAAGTCTTAGCTTAAAGCCATTAAATCGTGTTGTTTCTAAAAACAGACCCGATCTAGTGAAGACACTAACTCTTTCAATCACTGGGTCCAGTGACACAGACTAGCTCTTAGAATATCTGGAAAATGACAGAGGCCAAATCTTCCAGTCACTGAGCCCAGTGAGAGCAGTGAGAGTAGCCGTTTCAGTCACTGGGTCCAGAGGGAGGGAACAGGTCTTTCAGTCACTGGGTCCAGTGCAGTACCTGGATAGTGAGTGAGGCCAGTTCTTATAGTCACTGGGTCCAGTTACAGAGATTATTTTTTCAGTGACTGGGGCCAGGGATATAGTCTAGATATGTCAGTCACTATGTCCGGTGACATAGACAAACTCTTTCAGTCTCCGAAGAGTTGAAAGATAGTTTTTATGAGGAATTAGAGGAGGTGTTCGATCACTTCCCAAAATATCATATGAAAATTTTACTAGGAGATTTTAATGCAAAAGTAGGTAGAGAGGATATTTTCAAGCCA